>Ga0137306_100209_pt1 | contig 94496 bp, 87 predicted proteins | sample Inofroosms_March_FD_97187 | JGI IMG/M metagenome (GOLD analysis project Ga0137306, IMG submission 97187) | Mouse cecal microbial communities from Vienna, Austria - N-Acetylneuraminic and N-Acetylglucosamine D2O microcosms_March | ecosystem: Host-associated > Mammals > Digestive system > Large... | reverse complement strand
TCAAACTCTACGCCTAAAAATTTAACACTTCTAATTGCCCAATTTAACATATGCACCGTGCTTTCGGCTTGAGCCCAAAAACGTATAGGTCTTTATTCATAACAGTCTGATTCAGACTGTAAAAATAAATTCAAATCGTTGCGCCCGCAAATCAGCCGTAACAATCAGAATATCAATAATTTCAAAGGCCTATTATGATTTTTTAGTGGACACTAATGATAAAAGGGTTAAAAACAGGGCTAAATTAACAGTCGCGTAGTTAAAAACTCCAATTGATGTTAAATTTCGCCAGAAATCAACTCATAATTCCCGAAAAGTGGGGATTTGAACCCTGTGAAGAGTATAAAAGCCCCACTTTCAAGATGGCAAATCGCAGAAAAACGCAGAAGGATAGAGGATTACAAATTCGCTTCATAAATCGTGAACAAAACTGTTCACGCCGGAGGCTGTTCACGAATTGCACACCGCCATACCTCACAATGTTCACTATTCTGCCGGATAGGGGTATTACAAAAATCGCTGAAACCGTCTTAGTTTCAGCGATTTGCGGCATCTTGCCGATTTGTTCTGTGATCCGCCTGGGGCTCGAACCCAGGACCCCAACATTAAAAGTGTTGTGCTCTACCAGCTGAGCTAGCGAATCAGTGCTTTGGTCGGTGACCGCTTGAGTTTTCAAGTGGGCTTTTCCTTAAAAGCGATGCAAAGGTAGAGAGTTTTTTTTAATCATGCAAATATTTTTGAATATTTTTTCAAAAAAAAATGATTTTTCTTTTCGTTTTTCTTTTCGCATTTATCTTCTCAACTCAGTGTTCAAGATCATTCCGCACCGTTCATATGAGCAGCAACACATTATACATCAGATGATTGCCAGTAAGACCAGCATCATCAACCGCACAAACTGATTCTTCCAGACAAAAACATTCATTTTTATCTGTCACAATTGCAAACTTATTTCATATGCGATTTTTTGGGAGTCATTATTTCTGTTTTTTTGACATCCGGGCCGTATGTCGATGACAACAATATAAAAGAACAAGCCCGAAACTGACTTTCGCCGTCCCCTACCCTTCATGCAATTGTCCGGCGATATCTTTGCCCGCATCAAAAGCTGCTTGCAAATCATCCTTAAAATGCACGTCACGCCAGTATGCCTTTTCCAGCTCGGAGAATGTCTCGACTACATATTTGGTATAATCCTGAAATTGATAAATATTGAGTGCACACAGGCGCCGTGGTAGTGAAAATATATGTCCAAGGAAGTATTCTATATTATCAAATGCCCTGTAGGAGGCCATTTCTGGTAGTGCATTCATGGTGTAGACCGTTACGACAGGCATATTTTTCTTCGCAAGCGACCGGTAGCCCTTTTCATATGAGCCCAACGAGAAACACAACCGCTCGGCAAAGCTCCGTGTCTGACCGCTTACATCCATAAGATATACTGGCGATGCAACTATCAGGCAATCTGCATCGGCGATCTGGTCAAGCACTGCTGACAAATCATCGTCAATCACACCTCGTCCATAGCTACCACCATCCTTCGCTTTACAGGCAAAACAACTGCGACATCCACTATACCTGAATTCATAAAGATCATACCACTTCACCTCTACTTCCGAAAGCACAGTTTGAATATCGGCAACCACTGAATCAGCCATACGATGAGTCTTTCCATTACGCCTGGGGCTGCCATTGACTACTATTACTTTTTTCATTGTCTAACTAATTTTCAATCTTGTTCCTATTATTTTCACACTGCGAAATTACATGGAACCCAAAATAAACCAACAACTTACCGACAGGTATGCACCTTACCAAGAAGTTTGTTTCGTTATAGATCAACAACTTCTCCCTCCCCCATTTGCAAAAACAAGCTACCGGTATACCGGTCTATCAACAAGGCATGGAAATTCGATCTATTCAGAGGACTAAAAGATCAAGGAATTTTTCCATCAGCATCAATAAACAAATCAGACATCTCCGGTGTTATAGCCATTGACAAATTAATTCAACTATTTTAAACATACATTTGATTTATGGACAAATACGTTTGCACTGTCTGCGGCTGGATCTATGATCCTGCTGTCGGAGACCCTGAAAATGGCATTGCGCCCGGTACATCATTTGCTGACCTCCCCGAAGACTGGCTCTGCCCTGAATGCGGAGTTGGGAAGAATATGTTTGAACCTGAATCTTAGGTGTCTCCAACTCCTCTTTATTAAACGGAATTAACATTATTAATCCGTCGGTGCTTTTTGACAAATAGGAAACAGTCTTGATCTCAAATAAAATCAAGGCTGTTTCTCTTTATTGCCACATTCTGCCTTGCCCACAGTTCATCATGGGTCAGAGCTCGGTCTGCCAACTCTATCGACATATCGGGAGCCGCCATTTTCCGCACAATCTATTGACTCGATTCATAAACAATCATATCTTTGCAATTGATTTTTCGAGGGGATATCACCATCATTATATTTGACAAAAGATGCGCTATATCTTTTTGACTCCATACCGGCTTTATACTTGTTATTAAAGGTAACTCTATGTGCAAAATATGAACCACAGAATCATGAAACACATCCTGATCATCGGCTGCCCCGGAGCCGGGAAAAGCACTTTTGCACGTAAACTTGCCGCTAAGACCGGTCTGCCATTGTACTATCTCGACATGATCTGGCACAAGCCAGACAGAACGACAGTGACTCACGATGAATTTGACACAAGGCTCTCTGAAATACTCAATTATGAAGACTGGATCATTGACGGCAACTACCTCCGCACACTCCCGATGAGGCTTCAGAAAGCCGACACTGTGTTTCTTTTCGATCTTCCATCAGAAGCCTGCATTGACGGAGCCATCAGCAGGCTTGGCAGACCGAGAGAAGATATACCCTGGACCGAGTTCGTCCTTGACGAAGAATTCCGGCAATGGATCCTGAATTTTTCATCCGATCAATTGCCGGTCATAAATCTACTCTTAGACAATTTCAGCGGAAACGTGATCAAATTCACCTCCAGAGCACAAGCTGATAAATACGTTATAGACAAACTGCTAACTTCTAATGACAACGCATCATCTTAGAAACTGCTTAAAATTCATATCACTTTGCCGTCGAAAGTCTTGTCGGTATTTTTTTGTTTATAACTCCAAAACTGCCGTCGAAGCCAATTCAGCCATACATCAAACATTCCCGCTACGCCGACGATATAAGCGATAATGACACTGACGCTCTGCAAGACCGTATAGACAGACTTGAATGCCAGCTTGACGATTGCGACATCATGTCAGAGCGCTATGACCGTATTCAAGATGAAATAGACAGACTGCAAGACCGCCTTGACGAAATCGAATACGATCATGACATATACGATGATGTAGAAGATACTCTTGATCTATACCATGATCTTGACGATGATGACTGGTAAACCGACTCCTTTTTATCTGATATAAATTGCATTCGGATCTTTGAACACAATCGGAAGAGCCATTCCGACCGGCATCTTCTTTGGAGTATAGTATTTGACCCGAAACTTAGGCATTTCACCAACCAGCCTCAAAGCCCCTTCATTGACAGCCTCGTTTTTGCTCTGTTTCAACATTTTAGCATCTGTGATTTCACCGTCAGGCTGAACCTTAAACAAAACCACTACCCTTTCATGTCCCTTATATCCTTCCGGAATTCTGTTGTTGGCGCTCAACCATTCCTTCAACAGACCGTTACCGCCCGGAAATTCACATATAGGATCATAATTTTCAAACAGATGCTTTCTGATTTCATCGGCTTTCGTTTTCAGTTGAGACAGAGTTTCTGAAGGCAACGTAACGAAAACTGCCTGATTCCCCAAAACTGTCATTTTTAATTTCAATCTTCTCTATTGATTGTGGCTCGACCATTTCCAGCATGAGCCCCGGAATCCACTCATCATTGAAATAGTAGAAAACAGTATTCGTGTCACTCTCTGTCAGAGGGAATCGTATCTCTCTATAGATACTGTCATTATATGATTGTTGGGCGAATAGCGCTATACATGACTGGATCAACACAACAGAGACAAGCAATAGTTTTTTTATAATTTTTTATTTGGAGAGTTAAAAAATTCTTCTGAGTTTATCGGCTAATTGCAGATCAAAGGCAGAGAAAAGATGCTATCAGGCATAATTAAATCCGGCTTAAAATTACAGAATTCCAGATAATTCACCACTCTCCGCACTCGCTTTTAAAACAATTTAACTTAACCCATATATCAATGTCTAACAGCATCATAATCTAAAAAAATCACCATTCGTCATTCTGAAAATAGCGGCCGATTGACAATAAAGACAAGCCTATATTGTATGGTACAGAATTTTTTGCTTAATTTTGCATCATGCGTAGTCTGCTTTACATAGTCATTATGGTCATTGTCACCGGATGCAGTTATTCAAGTTCGCATCCGGTAGTGCTTGATGAGGCCGAACGCCTCATGCAGAGTGATCCATCCGCAGCTATGTCTCGGCTCAACAGCATTGATGTGTCCGAATTCCGCGACTCAGCCACGATGGCTCGTTGGGCGCTTCTTTACAGCGAGGCGATGGTTATCAACCGACTCTCAGCACCCACAGACACTATAGTGAATATAGCAGTAGACTACTACAACAGGCACAACCAGACTGATGAACACAAAAAAGCTTCACGACTTAAAGCCTTGATACAGTCAACCGGTGGATCCGATGCTCTTGCCACAGCGCTCTACCTACAGAAAGAAAAGGAGTTCCTTCTGTATAAAGAAAGGGCCAAACGTGAGATGCAGTTGATAATCGGCCTTGTCATTCTCCTTTTTGCCACCATGACAATCGTCTGGATGCGACAACGCATCAGATTACAGTCAGCCCGCAACGATGCACTGATGTCTGAGGCCTCCGGGCTTAAAATTCAGATTGATGCCAACCGTGATGACATCGGGCGCCTCGAATCAAAGCTCCACGGCCTGCTTGAAAGCCGTTTTACATTAATTGACTCCCTCTGCCAGACATATTATGAGTCGCAAGGCACAAAAACTGAACGAAAGGCGATAATCGACAAAGTAAAAGCTGAAATCGAGTCTGTTCGCACCGATTCTTTCCCTGACATGGAGCAGGCCGTAAACGACTGCCGCGACAATCTTCTCATCAAAGTCCGTGAGTATTACCCAGCCATTAAGCCGGAAGACTATCAACTTTTGGTTTATCTCGCAAGCGGACTTTCGACTCGCACAGCAAGTCTGCTCCTTGGCGAATCCGTCGATGTGATATACAAACGTAAATCACGACTGAAAGCGCGCATCAAAGAGAACGCAGCGTCTGGCTGCCCAGACATTATTCCTGTTTTTTAAGTCATTTTCAACAGCGGTCAGACTTTTCCGAAAGCCGATAAAACACGCCCCTTATTATCAATCGATTACAATCAGCCCGGTCAGATTATTATTTTGGATTGACAGAGGTTATGTGAGTAATTTTGCAGCATAAATCTTACTCGCATGAACACAAAAACATTCATCACAGGTCTCACCATTCTTTTTGCCTTCATTACGGCGAAAGCTCAACATCAAGCAGTGCCTGACAGCCTCACACATGAGCTGCAGGAGATCATTGTCACGGCGAAACAACCTGCCACAAAACTCGTTGGCTCAACTCTTGTATCTACCATTCCAGGCTCGAAGCTTGCCACACTCGGCAATGCTCTCGATGTCCTCGCCCAACTTCCTATGATAAAGGTACAGGACGATGCCGTCTGTGTCATAGGCAAAAACAACCTTGAAATCTATATCAACGGGCGAGAGATGCGCGATGAGCAGGAACTGCGACAGATACTGTCCTCAAATCTGAAAAAAGTAGAACTATTGATGGCTCCGGGCGCAGCCTACGCAAGTACGACAGACGCAGTGCTGAAAATCACGACCAGGCGCAATTTCATTGATGGCCTCTCGGCCACCAACCAGCTTCGGGTTCAGCGACGACGCAAATGGTCGGTCATGGATGATCTTGATCTCAGCTACCGGGCCGCTAATTGGGATCTGTTTGTCAACAGTTCAGTAAATTACAATAATTCACTTGCTAAAGGCTCCACCACAAACGCGCTCACATATGAGGGGACAAAAACAGTGGTAGGTAGCAGCCAGAACAATTCCTACCCTACAGCAACAGGAGTTGTCAAAGCTGGTTTCAACTATGCCAAAGGCACCCAATCAGCAGGAGCATATTATCGCTACAATCCTGAACACGGCGACTTTAAAAATTCCGGAACCGAATGGATTGACAACAATCCTGCACTTAGGCGTGATATCGACAAGCACATCCGTGCCCACAGCCACCTCGCATCAGTGTACTATGAGAACACATTTGCAAACAAATACAGAATCCATTTTGACGGAGACTTCCGTATCTCGGAAGGCAACAGCAGCGTGGCAACGACATATCCTGAATCAGCAGATCCGGATGTCAACTCTACAGATAAGCGCAAATCCTCTCTCTGGGCTGCCAAACTCTACCTGGATTACCCTATCTGGAACGGGAATTTCACCATAGGCACACAGGACAGCTACACTCATACCAAACTTGACTACCACATGCTCAACAGCCTGATAGGAGAATACATTCCATCCTCTCTGACCGACACAAGGCAGACTTCAGCCGCGCTTTTCGCGTCATGGTCACGCATGTTCGGGAAGTTTTCTCTTTCTGCCGGAGCAAGATACGAGTATGTTGACTATGATTTCAGGACCGATAGGAAGCGAGATAAAGACGTAAGCCGCCGCGACCATATGCTTACACCAGACATTTCGCTCGGCTACACATTCAATAATGACGCTCAGATCAGCCTGAACTATAAAATGTCCACGGTGAAACCTCCATATTCCCGCCTTACAGGATCGTTAAACTATGTCGGGCAACACGAAATAGAGGGTGGCAATCCAAGTCTGCGTGATGAAAGAATGCATGACATCAGGCTTTTCGGGATGTGGAAAGATTTTATACTACAGGGCGATCTGACACGTAGCCTTGACACATACGCTTACATCAAGGAACTATATCCAGCAAACAGCCTGCAACTGCTCATGCACCCGGTCAACATTGACGTTACCGCACTCAGCTTATACCTTGTATGGAGCAAACCCGTCGGTTGCTGGACACCGAATGTCACAGCCGGATTGTATCGACAATGGCTGACGCTCGACAATACAAGCCACAATAAGCCTATATTTTCATACTACTTTGACAATACGTTCTCACTGCCTCACGGATGGTCGATAACAGCCAATATGAACGGACAGACAGAGGGAGACATGCACACAAACCGATTCGGTGCGACATGGATGTCAATTGACGCTTCCGTCGTAAAAACATTTCTGAACAGATCTCTGACCGTCAGACTCTCGGCAACTGACATATTCAACACCGCGAACAACGATTGGACAATGAACACCTGTGGTGTCTTTGTCGACAAAAAGCAGAGCTATGACCGCAGAGGCATCGCTCTTAGCCTGATCTACAGATTTCAGCCCCGCAAGAGCACATATAAAGGAGTTCCGGCTTCCGAAGCAGAACTTAAACGCCTGTAGAAACAGCAGGCCATACCGGCAGAGCCTTGTCCCCGGAGAGTATCTGGCAACATTTTCAGACACCCCTCCGCACAAGGCTCTGCTCTATTCGTAGAAAGTATTGTCAGATTCGGATTTTATGGCTAATTTTGCCTGCAATTTGAGCTAACAGCCTCCGATTGCCAATGGACAGCACGAGCAAAAAATATTATAAAATCAGCGAAGTAGCCGAATTGGTAGGACTGCCAATGTCAACACTGCGTTTCTGGGAGAACATCTTCCCGACAATCAATCCACGCAGAAACGACCGTGGCACACGATTTTATACTCCTCGTGACATCGAAGCGATACGCATGATCAGCTACCTCGTCAAGGACAAAGGCATGAAACTTGAAGCGGCTAAAGAAGAACTCAAACGCAATCGCGACGGCATTACAAAAAAATTCGAGACCGTGCAGCGGCTAAGGCAGGTCCGCGACCGTCTGCAGGAAATGCTTGATTCGCTCCACCATCTTCGCTAAACACGGTTTCTGACAGAATAACCCCTTAAAATTCACAGCCCTGGCAACACAAACTAAACGGAAGAAAAAGAAGAAACAGTCATGGGGACAGAGACACAGCCTCGGACTGCTCATCGGAGCAATCGCTATCTTCGTAGCGGTATGCTCGGCCATAGGATTCGTATTTATCCCCTACTCCGCCAAAGACGGCAAAAGCGAGTGGATCTATATTCCGAAGGGCATCTCAACAAATGCAGTCAAAGACTCGATGAAACATTCGCTGGGATCATCAATGGGTACCCGCGTCTATATAATCTGGAAACTGTTCGGAGGAAATTCTGATGTTTCGCAGGGAGCCTATAAAGTGAGTGGAGGCCAAAGCGCACTGAATATCAGCAAACGCATAGCACGCGGACGCCAGACACCTGTCGATGTCCGGTTCAACGGCACAAGAACCATGAAGCAGCTGTCTGAGCGTATAGCCTCACAGCTTCAATGCACTCCTGATGAATTTCAGCGGGCTTGTGATGAAGTCCTGCCTGACAGCGGTTTTTCACGACCGAACTTCCCGGCCGCATTTATTCCTGACAGCTATGAGTTTTACTGGAGCGCCTCTCCGGCCAATGTGGTCAGACGCCTGCTTGACTACCGCAACCGATTTTGGAGCAAAGAGCGCCGGGCCAAAGCCGCAAGCCTTGGACTTACAACCTCTCAGGTAGCGACAATTGCATCTATTGTTGAAGAAGAGACAGCAAAGGCCGATGAAAAGCCGAAAGTGGCGCGTCTGTATCTCAACCGTCTCAAAAAAGGGATAAAACTGCAGGCCGACCCAACAGTCAAGTTTGCAACAGGTGACTTCACCCTGCGCAGAATCACCGGTAAACACCTTGCTATCGAATCGCCATACAACACATATAAAGTCAACGGACTCCCTCCCGGACCTATCAGAATACCGGCAGCTGCAACAATTGACGCGGTGCTGAATGCTCCGAAACACGACTACATATACATGTGTGCGAAAGAAGACTTTTCAGGCTACCACAACTTTGCCTCTGACTATGCAACACACATGGCCAATGCCCGGCGCTATCAGGCCGAACTTAACCGACGTGGAATACGCTGACCGCCAAACTGGACAAAATTTAACCACCCGAAACAACTTTAAACTCAAAAAAGCGAGAAACTGACCACTTTCTATTGAAATAATTCCTACCTTTGCAGCGAAACAAACATCAATTGATTCCGATGATCTCAGCTCTACACGACCGTCCGTATGAAACAATAAGAGTGTTTCGCTCACTTTCTGAAATCAGCAACGTCAAATTTCCCTCACGTCTTGCCCACATGCTTTTAGCCGTGTGCAGACAGGGCGAGATTTCAGCGACCGTTGATGTCGCCCCCAGGTATATGGGGCCTAATTCTCTTATGGTCCTCAAACCCGGCCATATCATCAGCCAATGCAAAGAAAGTCACGACTTCGAAGGCTTTTTCATTGTGGTCCATGAAGACAAGCTGAACGAAATTCTGCCATCGCTCCATTTCGTAGCCCCCTACACTCTCCACTACAACTCCAACCCAATCATCGAGATGACTGCAGAGGAACTTGAAAGCCAGTATCTGATCTATGAGATGCTCCAGAAGCAGATCAGGCTTGAAGGCCGCCCGTTCAACAAACTGACTCTCGGCGCCAGCTGCGAACTCCTGTTCTACAACACCCTCAGCATCTATGCCTCAAGATCGGAAGACCACAGTCACCATTCCAGGCGCGAAGAACTACTGGCCAATTTCATTGACCTGATTGAAACCCACTTCAAATCAGAACGCGCGGTCAATTTCTACGCCGACAAACTTTTTGTAACTCCAAAGCATCTTTCTGCTGTACTTAAAGATATCAGCGGAAAGACCGCAGGAGAATGGATTGATCACCGTGTGATCCTCGAAGCAAAACTCATGCTCCGAAGCACAGGTATGAACATCCAGGAAATAAGTCTGGCGCTGAACTTCTCCAACCAGTCGTTTTTCGGGAAATACTTCAAGCATCTTACCGGCATGTCGCCTCGTGACTACCGCAACAAGCTGTCTGAAAATTGATTTCAAGCCACCATTCACGGTCGGCGCCCTCTCTTTCACCACCATAGTCTCCAAAATGAAAATACTTCTGAATATATTCCGCACAAGTATACTGATATTATCCATACTGACACCTTGTTTCACCGCCACGGCCTCAACGGCCAAACCGGAAGAGGACAGCCCTTACATGCAAAAAGTAGATGAAGCCGACAAGGCCTGCAACGAAGGGAAATGGAAAGAAGCAGCCGAGGCTCTGACAGCAGCTCTGAAGTTAGAGCCCGGCAACCCATCAAACATTCTTCTCATGTCGAATCTCGGAATAATCAGATTCAATATGGGTCAGGACTCTTTGGCTCTGGCCATACTGACTGACGCACATGTGATGGCTCCGGCATCAGTCACCATACTCAGCAACCGCGCCCGCGTTCTCTCTGCACTCGGTATGGAAGAAGAGGCTTACAAGGACTATGATCTGATCCTGCAACTTGACTCGACGGTTATCAGCCCTCGTTTTCATCACTGTCTCCTCGCCTTAAGAGCTCATAAATTCAAGACCGCGAAAGCTGATTTCGAATTCATGGAGCGTAATTTCCCCTCCGAGACCGAGACCAACATAGCCGGTGCCTCTGTACTGAGCGGGACCGGAGAATTTGCAGCAGCCATCCCCTATTACAACAAAGTTCTTGAAGAGCACAAGGATGCCGAATTCTACAGTGGTCGCGGTTATTGCCATATGCTCTGCGGAAATCTACAGGATGCTTCGGATGATATCAACGCAGCATTATCAATGACCCCAGATGATGGTGAACTCTATCTCTACCGTGCAGCGTTAAATAAAATGCGCTATCGCCCCGACGACGCCAAGGCCGATGCACTAAAGGCAATCGAACTCGGCGTGGACAAGAAAAGAGCGGCGCAATTTTTAGACAAACAATCAAACAATAAATCGAAATGACCGGAACTGTAATCAAAAATACCGGAAGCAGCTATCTCGTGCGCACTGAAAGCGGCGAAGACCTTAACTGCAAGATAAAAGGAAATTTCAGGCTGAAAGGAATCCGTACTACCAATCCAGTGGCTGTCGGAGATCACGTGACCGTAAGTCTGCCTGACGGTGACACGGGCTATATCACCGCGATTGCACCCCGGCGCAACTATATAATCCGCAAAGCAAGCAACCTTTCCAAGCAGGCCCACATATTGGCGGCAAATCTTGATCAGGTATGTCTTGTAGTGACACTCTTCCATCCAACAACCTCCACCACATTTATTGACCGTTTTCTGGCTACAGCCGAAGCCTATCGTGTGCCGGCTGTTATAGTCATGAACAAAATAGACCTGCTTGAAGATGATCCTGACGCAATGGAATATCTCAACGCCGCAAGCTATCTGTATGAATCCATCGGCTATACAGTGGTGAAAGTATCGGCCAAAACCGGTGAAGGGCTGGAGACTCTACGTGAAAATCTCAGAGGAAAAACGACATTGTTTTCCGGCAATTCCGGAGTTGGCAAATCCACTCTGATCAACGATCTTATTCCCGGACTGCAACTTGCCACCGCCTCGATCTCATCGACTCATGACACCGGCATGCATACCACTACCTTTTCAGAAATGTTTGATCTGCCGGATATGGACGAGCCGTCTGCAATCATTGACACTCCGGGCGTAAAGGGATTCGGGACCCTCGAATTTGACCGCCATGAGGTAAGCCACTTTTTCCCTGAGATATTCAAAACCGGAGCGGAATGCCGCTACAGCGACTGCACACACACTCACGAACCAGGATGTGCCGTCAGAGAGGCAGTAGACGATCACCGGATATCAGAGTCACGCTACGCATCATACCTGTCGATACTTGAAGATTCCGAAGAAGACAAATACCGCAAAGGCTACTGATCTGCGCCTCTATGACTGTAAGACATGACCTGACACGGGGATCTGCAATGCTACTATGTGGGGTTGTATAAATTTAACATTTATTGTCGAACCGGCTCTTAATTCTCAGAATCCTCAGGGGCAATGACAGATGTGCCGGATATCGCCTCAAGACGGCCGGATAGTTCCGGTAGAAGATCAAGAGGCAAAGACAACATCATGGAGCAGGTGTTATCGAAATCCTGCGAAATTATTTTCACACATTCACGGCCATTGGCAGGATTCTGAGCTTTCACAAGTTTCATGACATCGTTCATGGCCAGATACGGAAAAGTCAGGCTGAGAGTTGTCATATCGCGGCCTTCTATGATTTCGGCCGCTTCGATAGCCAGCCGGGCCGCTTCACGATAAGCTGCAATAAGGCCGGATGTGCCAAGTTTGATCCCTCCGAAGTATCTGACAACGATTATCAGCACATTGGTCAGCCCGAATGAGTTGATCTGGCCGAGTATGGGCTTGCCGGCAGTGCCGGAAGGTTCTCCGTTGTCTGACGAAAGAAACTCCTTCCTGTCTGATCCAAGCATATAGGCCCAGCACACATGGCGCGCATCGTGATACTCATTTGTATACAGCGCCACATACTCTTTAGCCTCCGCAGCCGTGGTGACCGGAATGGCAAAAGAGATGAAGCGGCTCATCTTTTCACGAAAAGCCGCTTCACTTTGATTCGCAATGGTCAGATAATTGGCCATATATTGATTATAGTCAGAGAATATCAGTAAGAGAGAGTATTAATTGATCTCCCAAAGTTATGATACAATGAGCATGGCATCACCATAGACTCCGAACTTGTAACCTTCCTTAACAGCTTTCTTATAAGCGTCCATGACAAGATCATAGCCTCCGAAAGCAGCTACCATCATGAGCATTGTGGAATACGGCAGATGGAAATTCGACACAAGCGCATCTGTAACCGAGAAATCATAAGGCGGGAATATGAACTTGTTGGTCCATCCTGAGTAAGTCTTCATGTGGTCGCCCATGCTGACAGAACTTGCAACCGCACGGAGCACCGAGGTGCCGACCGCACAGACACGATGGCCGCCGTCTTTAGTGGCGTTGACAAGCTTTACAAGTTCTTCATCGGCCTCCATCTCTTCAGAATCCATGCGATGCTTTGTCAGATCCTCGACATCAATGTCACGGTAGTTGCCGAGGCCGCTGTGGATTGTGATAAAGCCCTGGTTCACACCTTTGATTTCAAGACGCTTGAGGAGTTCACGCGAGAAATGGAGCGCGGCACCGGGCACAATCACCGCTCCTTCCTTACGGGCAAAGATGGTCTGATAGCGTTCGGCATCCTCTTCGTCCGGCTCGCGGTTTATGTAGTAAGGCAGAGGTGTGGTGCCGAGTTTATACAGTTCCTTCTTGAATTCTTCATGCGGGCCGTCATAGAGGAAACGGAGTGTACGGCCGCGTGATGTTGTATTGTCAATCACTTCCGCCACCATCGACTCATCGTCACCGAAATAAAGCTTGTTGCCGATGCGGATCTTGCGAGCCGGTTCCACAAGAACGTCCCAAAGTTTATTTTCAGCACTGAGTTCACGCAACAGGAAAACCTCGATACGAGCGCCAGTCTTCTCCTTGTTGCCATAAAGGCGGGCCGGGAATACCATCGTGTCGTTATAGACAAACAGGTCTCCGTCATCGAAATAGTCAATGATATCCTTGAAAATTTTGTGTTCTATTTCTCCGGTACGACGGTTTACAACCATCATTCTTGACTGGTCCCGTTCAGGAGCCGGACGCTGGGCGATAAGCTCTTCCGGAAGGCGGAATTTAAATTGCGATAATTTCATCCTTAAATATCTGATAAACTTTTAGAGGTTGTTTAAAAACAAGAGTTAAAATCTGAGCGAAAGTTTTGAGGTGGATATGGCTCTGAATCGAAGGAGCATAGCGAGCTATGTGACTGAGATGAAGAGCTATAGGCGCCCAAAACTTTCGCAGGCGATGGTATTGTCTTTTTTTCTTTCAGTAATTTCATGTTTGAGAATTTTTTAAGTTACCTGAGCCTTGGTGTCTCTTTTGCTAAATTGTTGAAATTCGTCAGTCACATAGCTCGCTATGCTCCTTCCTCATTTGCATCAATTTATCTAAAAGATACACCACTCAGATTTTAACTCTTGGTTTTAAACATCCTCTTAGAACTGATTTCTGAATAATTAAACGTGAATAATTCCGGAGTGATCAACTTTGAGATTCCTCTCCTTCAGGGAAAGTCACTTCTGCATTTCTGATCATCTCTACAGCAGCATCGACACTAAGACAGCGCTCTATGGTAGCCTCGCCCACTCTTGTGCGGCGCAAGCCGATCAGATGCGCTCCGGAGCCAAGAGCCTCACCGATGTCACGCGCAAGAGCCCGGATATAAGTTCCTTTGCTGCAAACAATTCTGAGCGTCAAGACCATCGAAGCCTGATCAAAGTCTGTGATCTCAATGGTGTCAATGACCAGCACTTTGGGCTTAAGTTCTACATCGTGACCTTTGCGTGCCATCTTATAGGCCCGTTTGCCATCGACCTTACATGCTGAAAATGCGGGTGGGACCTGCTCTATGCGACCTATAAAACGAGGTAAAATCTCCTGTATCGACTCAAGAGTTATATGTTCAGTCGGATATGTGTCATCGACTTCCGTTTCAAGGTCAAAAGAAGGGGTTGTTGCTCCGAGTTGCAGAGTGGCGACATACTCTTTCACTCCAGCCTGCAGCGATTCTATCAGTTTGGTCGCACGACCGGTCACCACAACCATAACTCCCGTAGCAAGGGGGTCAAGCGTTCCGGCATGTCCCACCTTGAATTTTTTTCTATGAATCTTGTGGAGGATAACACCTCGCAGACGCTTTACCACATCAAACGAAGTCCATTCAAGAGGCTTGTCAATATATAAAATTTCTCCGGTTACGAAATCCATACTTAAAAAGGGGAAATTGTATTTACCACACGATGCAGAGCACACCGACTATGAGACAGTAGACTGCAAACCATACCAGTTTGCCTTTCTTGACAATGCTTATCATCCACTTGCAAGCCGCACAGCCGACCACAAACGAAGCGATGAAACCTACAAGCAGCGGCCACATACCGATGGCTTCACCGACACCTTCTCCTGCAATAAGATCCTTAGCGCTAAGCAACGCTTCACCGAGTATAGGGATGATGACCATAAAGAATGAGAACTGTGCTATCTTGTCACGCTTGTCACCAAGAAGCAGACCGGTGGCAATCGTAGTGCCGGAACGGCTCAGTCCCGGCAGGACTGCCACAGCCTGAGCACAACCGATGATCAATGCATCGGTCCATGAAATATCATGACCTCTGATACCCTCTCTCTTCTCCCGATCAGGGTTACGGAAAAAGTAAGCAAATGACAGCAGACATGCGGTCACAAGCAGACAGATTCCGACCACAAGCAAGCCGCCGCCAAAAAATTGTTCCACAAAATCTTTAAACAGCAAGCCGACAACTGCTACAGGAATACAAGACAGAAGGATCTTGCAGACATAGAAAAATTTATCATCTCTCGCTATTGTGAAAAACGACTTGCACAGCGGCACAAATTCGCTCCAAAGGACTACGATGGTACTCAAGACGGTAGCCACATGCAGTGCAATATCAAATTCAAGAGCGTCAGCACCGGCAAGCCTAAGGCCAAGAATCTCGCGGCAGATTTCAAGATGGCCGCTGCTGCTTATAGGGAGATATTCGGCCAAGCCCTGCACTATGCCAAGGATAAGGGCATCAATACAATCCATTTCTTTTAATTCCTTTTAGTTGATTTTCTTATTCACACTTTCCGTTTAGGGCTATACATTATAGCAAATCCCATAAAGATAAAACCGAGAAATGCTATAGTCGGGCCTACAACCACGCGGCGGACTGAAAAAATATCAGCATTAAAGGCATCCCAATCGGTAGCCCCACCAGCCATGAGGCAGAAACCAAGCACGATCATAACTCCGGCAATAGCCATGAGTATGAAATTCATTTTCAAAAAAGGAAGCTGACTGCGGCTCTCAGGATCGAGCTGAGAACCTTGGGGAGCAGATGGCTTTGTTGTCTGTTTGTATGCCATTATATTAATATATGTAGTTATTTAAACATTTCATCATATGACAGGCGCAAGTATATATTGGTCGCAAACAATGCCGCAATCAGGCAGATCAACACTCCGGTCACAAGCAAAGCGCCCACAACCGGGAGCACCGTCCGGAGAGTGAACATCTCCGCTACCGGAAGGTCAAGCGAACGGCAGTAAAGCACAACCAGAGCCAAGGCAATGGAAGCTATAAGTCCCGCCACAAGTCCATTGACAATATTATCGACAAGGAACGGACGGCGTATAAAACAGCCTGTCGCACCGACAAGTTTCATTGTATAGATTGTAAAACGCCGTGCATAGACCGAAAGTCTGACAGTGTTGAAAATCAGCACGAATGACACGATCAAAAGGGCTACGGCAACAATAAGAAGCCCCAGCCCGACGCTGCGAAGGGTGGCGTTCACCTTATCCACAAGTTCTGTATGGACTTTGACTTCGCTGACTTGCGGCATGAGCATCATAGGAGCGATCATCCGGTCAAGACTGTCAGACGATGCGTATTCCGAAGTAACATGCACTTCAAGTTCGCCTACAAAAGGATTTATCCCTGAAAGCTTTACAATATCCTCGTCCTCTCCGACCATCGACTGCCAGCGTTCAAGAACAACATCCGGAGAAGAATAAACCGTAGATGACACCCCCGATGCCTTATCAAACATTTTTTTGACAGCATCTATATCAGAAGCTGTCACATCTTCGTTGAACAAAACAACAAACCCCATATTCTCACGTATATTGTCGGTGACAACACGTGTGGCAATCCCGATCAGGGCTGCCATTCCAAGGATGAAAAGAACCAAAGCAACCGAGACTGTCGCCGTGGCACGGGTAGTAAACAAGGGTATTATGTGATGACGCCTTCTTGCCATAATAGATAATAGAACACAAAAATACAATCTTATTAAGCCCTTGTCAAGTAATTTAACCTAATTTTAACACATCAGATCAATATCGGGCTTCATTCAATGCCACTCTCTATCGCTGTGAGGCGTAAGAGCGCCATTTCTCAATCAGAGCCTGCATGTCAGCCGGAATCGGAGCGCTGAAAAACATTTCTTCTCCGGTCACCGGATGGACAAAGCCCAAAGTCCTGGCATGGAGTGCCTGACGAGGGCACAATTCAAAGCAGTTGGCTACAAATTTCTGATATGATCCGCTTCGTTCGCCACGCAGCACCACATCGCCGCCATAGCGGGCATCAGAAAACAGCGGATGGCCGATATGGCGCATATGGACTCTGATCTGATGGGTGCGTCCGGTTTCAAGCACACATTTCACCAACGCCACATGTCCGAAATCTTCAAGCACCTCATAGTGAGTGACAGCATGCTTTCCTGTCGGATCGTCGGGCGGAAGCACTGTCATCTGCAGGCGATCTTTCGGATTCCGGCCTATATTGCCTTCGATGCGCCCGCTTAACGGCGATGGAACTCCCCACACCAAGGCATTGTATTCACGTTTTGTGGTCTTATTAAAGAATTGACGGCCAAGATGGGTTTTGGCATCAGGCGTCTTGGCTACGACAAGAAGGCCGGAGGTATCTTTGTCAATTCTATGTACAAGCCCAAGCCGCGGATCACTCACATCGTAATCCGGATTGTCCCTGAAATGCCATGCCAGAGCGTTGACCAAAGTCCCGGAATAGTTTCCGTGACCGGGATGCACCACAAGTCCGGCAGGCTTATTGACCACAAGGAGCTGATCGTCCTCATAAACGATCTCAAGCGGAATATCCTCTGCAATGATCTCAAGTTCATATCGCGGACGGTCCATCACAATCTGGATGACATCCAGCGGTTTGACCCGGTAGTTTGACTTGACAGCCTTTCCGTTGACCAGAATGCAACCTGCGTCAGCAGCCTGCTGGATACGGTTGCGCGATGACTTTTCAAGCTTTGTGACAAGATATTTGTCTACACGCAGCAGTTGCTGCCCCTTGTCGACAATGAAACGGAAATGCTCATAGAGCTCGCCTTCGCCACCCGAAGCAGAAATCTCGCAGTCAAGAGCTCCGCCAAGTTCTTCATCAAAATCCTCGACTGTCATGATCAGAACAGATTCAGTTGTTCGCCGGCCGATTCGACCGAATCTTCGCCGACCGTATCAATGAGTTCCTCGGCTTTGCCCTCGCCAACTTCAAGTTCGATTGTAGCATTGACCGGGACACGTGCACCGGGTGAAAGCCGTGTGCCTTTATAACGGACAGCCAACACAAGATCTTTAAAGTCGCTCGGAACCCGTTTTTCAACCACCTTCTTTATTTCCAGACCTTCAAGAATTGATTTGGCCTGGCGCAAGGATATGTCGGTAAGAGTAGGCAACGAAACCATTTTTGGGGAAAATGCGTTGATTGTCAAATATATTTCTCGTCCTTCCTTAACGATGGTTCCAACCTTGGGATTCTGATCAATCACTGTGCCCGGACGGGTAGACTTGTCATAGACGGAGTCGCTCAACACGGCGACCAATCCATGCTGATCAAGCCTGGCGGCAGCTTCGCCATAAGAAAGAGTCTTGACCGGAGGCACTGTTATTGTATCGTCATGGCGTGTCCAGACGTCGAGCCAAAGCATGGCCAGCCATCCGATAGCTACAGCCACTATTATCATGATCCCGATATGGAGAAAAACTTTCTTCATGTCTTTTAAAATGTATAGTTGAGTGATCGAGAGGATTCTTTACGACTCAGTCGCCAAACGCCACCGCAAATACTTCGTCAATTGTCCTGACATAATGAAATGTCAGTCCTGCGATATAGATAGGCTTGATGTCTTCGATATTTTTCCGGTTATCGGCACAGAGTATTATGTCAGTGATTCCCGCCCGCTTCGCCGCAAGCATCTTTTCTTTTATTCCGCCGACCGGCAACACTTTGCCACGCAGGGTGATCTCGCCGGTCATTGCAAGACGTGGTTTCACAGGGCGCCCGGTCAAAGCAGAAAGGATAGACACACACATGGTGATACCGGCCGAAGGGCCGTCCTTCGGGATGGCTCCTTCAGGCACATGAATGTGCAGCTGACGGTTCTCGAAACTGTCAGGATCAATGCCATTTGCCGCAGATCGCGCCTTTACCACCTGAGTGGCTATGACTGCCGACTCTTTCATCACATCGCCGAGATTTCCGGTGATGGTCAGCTTCTCACCTTTCCCTTGGGTGACAGATGTCTCGATAAAAAGAATCTCACCTCCTACCGCAGTCCATGCCAGTCCGGTGGCAACACCTGGGGTATCCGACACTTCATAACGTTCAGGCGTGTAAGCCTCTACTCCGAGGTAGTCTACCAGATCACCGGCTTCAACGGTGAGTTTATAGTCCTTACCGCGCATTTTGTTAAGCACGATCTTTCTGATCACTTTGGCAAGTTCCTTTTCAAGCATGCGCACACCGCTTTCTCCGGTGTAGCTTTCTATAATTTTCGAAAGAGCATCGGTTGTAAACGCGATTTCGTCTTTCCCGAATCCATTTTCTTCGGAAATACGCGGAATCAGATGCTTGCGCGCGATTTCTATCTTTTCTTCAGGAAGATAACCTGAGATATCGATAACCTCCATTCGGTCGAGCAATGGGCGGGGAATAGTAGAAAGAGTATTGGCTGTGGCGATAAAGAGCACATGTGACAAATCATAGTCCACATCAACATAGTTGTCATGGAAATGACTGTTCTGTTCAGGGTCAAGCACTTCAAGCAGAGCCGATGACGGATCGCCCTTGAAGTCACTGCCGGTTTTGTCTATTTCATCAAGGAGAAGCACCGGATTTGACGAACCGGCTCTCTTGACAGCATCAATTATACGGCCTGGCATCGCTCCGATATATGTGCGACGGTGTCCGCGGATCTCCGCTTCGTCATGCAGGCCGCCGAGTGAAACTCGCTGATAGTTACGTCCAAGCGCTTTGGCTATAGACTGTCCCAAAGAGGTCTTTCCGACTCCAGGCGCACCGACAAGACAAATGATTGGCGAACGGCCTTCAGGTGTGTTCATCATCACCGCAAGCTGTTCAAGGATTCTCTCCTTGACTTTTTCCAGACCGTAATGGTCTTCATCAAGAACCCTTTCGGCAGAAGCAAAATCAGCGTTCAGAGGGGTCGATTTTCCCCAAGGAAGATCTGTCAGCAATTGCAGATAGGAATACTGCACACTATAATCGGGGCTCTGGGGGTTCAGACGTCTGAGCTTTTCGAGTTCTTTTGCGAATGTGCGGCGCACGGGCTGGGGAAAGTCGATATCCTTGGCCTTCGCTTCAAGTGTGGCACAGTCATCATCATCGCCATACAGCTCCTCGCGCAAAACCTCAAACTGATGCTGGAGGAATGCGTTGCGCTGCTGCTCGTCAATGTTACGCCGAGCTTTGCGGTGGACTTCCGCTCGGATCTCGGCCATCTCCTCGCTATGAGCAAGATGGCTGAGAAGAAGCTGTCCGCGATCTTTCAGACGGTTCTTTTTCAGCAATTCGATCTTGACCTCCGGAGTAAAAGGCGAGTGGGTACAGATCATATTGATCAGCAACTGGGGACCTGGGATATTTTCTATATTGAAGGCCAGATCGCTCATCTTTTCATTTCCGCTCTGGAGTATATTGAGAGTGGTCTGCCGGATGTCATCGACGATAGCCACAAACTCTTTGTCGGATGACCGCGACACACTGTCATGAACTGGTTTGACCTGGGCAGACAGAACACCGGGGATATGGCTTCCGGCAGAAAGACCTTCTATCTTGATTTTTTCGCGGGCTGCTATTATGGCCGTATGTGTGCCGTCAGGCAAATCAAATGTTTTCAGGACATCGGCCACTACGCCATATTCATACAGATCGTCAAGTACAGGAGTTTCAACTGATGCTACTTTCTGACAGAATATTCCAACCGGAATGCTGTGTTCAGCAGCAGCCGATACTGTCCGGACAGAGGCTTCACGCCCCAATGTAATCGGGAAAGTAACACCCGGGAACAGAACGAGGTCCCGCATGGCTATGATCGGGAGATCTGAGAAATCTGGCTTAGGCCGCTCGGAGGGGACTCCTATATCTATCTGTCCTACTGAAACTATCTTTGTTGTATCTTCTTTCATACTCTTATCCATGATTAGCCGGTTTTGCAACGTCAGTAAGCACAATGCAAAACAAGGCCTCAAAGTTACAAAAAAATCCACAATTACCTCCTATATATTGTGCAGTATTTCCAAAATTACACTTTAACACATTTTAACCGAATTACATTTTATTACTTTCTCCCCGCTCCCAAAAACAGATTTCAGACATCTGCAAGCACTCCTTTTATAAATTCAAACTTTGAAGCACGATTCCGGATAATTCCGCACCTCGGCGCCACGCAATAGCGCAAATTAATATTAGGAATTAACAAAATAATACTATAACTTTGCAACAACATCACGGGAGCAATGCTCAAAAACATTCTTAAAACAATTTTGAATCCGTGGCGTTACCCCAAAAACTCTACTTCTTATAATAGAGACATTTGCATTATTAGACATTTATAAATCCACTGACGTTAAGTACTATGTGTAAGCAGCGAAGGATGACCGTGAGGCCAGCCTTCGTTTTTTATATATACCCCGATCCGGAATTCAATCAAAGTATCGGACTAAGCAATCTGCAGAGCGATTCAAGCGCACGAGTGGCACGGCTGCGACGATTCCAGTCAGCAAGTTTAAGACGCTTGCATTCAGAAGCGTCCGCTTCAAATCCGCGAGTCAACGCTTCATTTGCCTCAGCAGAATAAAGAAGCACGTTTTCTTCAAAATTATGCTCCATGCTTCTGAAATCAAAATTAGTAGAGCCTAATGTGGAGAAATCGTCATCCACAATCATAACTTTCGAATGAAGCATACCAGCCTCATAGAGATATATTTTCACTCCTGCAAGCAAGCATTCTTCTATATAGCTGTGAGACGCGTATGTCAGAATTTTCGAGTCAGCTGACATCGGCATCATCACCCTCACATCCACTCCGGCCAAAGACACCGACTCCAGGGCCTTCAGAAGCCCGTCGCTCGGCAGGAAATACGGTGTTTGAAGCCATATTCTGCGCCGGGCAGTGGATATGGCCTTATAGAACAGCAACGTCATATTGCCCCAACGATCATTCGGACCGGAAGCAAGCATCTGCAACGTGACCCCCCGCATGCAGTCTTTGACTCCGTCAGGTATTCCCGACACCGGATCACACAGCAATGGCTGGCCCATAAACTTCCAATCGACAGCAAAATTATATTGCAAAGCCGCCACACCCGGCCCCGATATCCTTGCCGCAGTATCACGCCATTTTCCCCGGCCGGTCCCTCTGACATAACGGTCAGCCACATTCATGCCCCCGATATAACCGACATTACCGTCAATCACAACAACCTTACGGTGATTGCGCCAGTTCACTCTGTTGACATGACTCGGAAACGACAGGCGAAAAAACGAATGAACCTCCACCCCGTTCTCCTTCATGCGACGGAAGAAATCCAGTCGCCTCGCATCAAAAGAACCGATGTAGTCATAGATGACACGGACCTTGACTCCGGCCTGAGCCCGTTCGACAAGAATGTCGCGCAACCGACGGCCGAGCGAATCGTTAGCTATGATATAAAACTGAAGATTTATATAAGACCTTGCATGACGGAGGTCATCAAACAATTCTTCAAAATGACGTTCTCCGTTATTGAAAATCTTTATCTGATTTCCAGTGTAAAGGTTAGCCCCCCCTATATTATATGCCAGACGTATACGCTGGCGGTTTTCCGCTGAAAGCCCCTTGTCAAGCTTCGGCAGCGGCAATGTATTTTCCAGTTTGAGCAAACGCCTGCGGTTACGCCGCGAGATCATACGCACATTACGTATGCTGCGTCCGAATATGAAATACAGAATAATCCCTCCTACCGGAAACAGCAGCAACGCCATGATCCACCCCAATGCCTTGAGCGGATTACGGTTCTCGCTTATGACAATCCCGATAACACACAAGATCAACACCCCGTAGGCCATCATCAGGCTCCACCGGATGCTCTCCCAGTCTAAAGTGATATAGTCAAACTGCATAATATACCAATGTCAGCAAGCACAAAGTTAAACCTATTTTTAAAATTTATCAACTTATACTATAAAAATAGCGGATTTATTTCTAATTTCGTGCTCCAAATCACGTATTTTACATATATCATCCCATGCACAACGGTTTTATTCGCATAGCAGCCGCAGCCCCGACCGTAAAGGTGGCCGATGTAGGGTTCAATCTCGACGGCATAAAGTCAAAACTGATGGAACTTGAATCAAGTCGGGTCGAACTGGCCGTATTCCCGGAAATGAGCCTTACGGCTTACACCTGCGGGGATCTTTTCCACAATGCCACACTTCTTGATGCGGCCGCAAAGGCCCTTATCGACCTTCGAGACTATTCAAAGAACCTTAACGTGCATTTTGCAGTCGGATTGCCGGTGCGTCATGCCGGCGCGCTCTACAACTGCGCAGCCTTTATACGCAACGGCAAAGTTGACCTTGTCTCAAAATCCTACATTCCGAATTACAACGAGTTTTACGAACGGCGCTGGTGGCGCCCGCTGCCACCCGGCTCATGCGAGACTGTGGAAATCTGCGGCGAAACTTTCGAAATGTCCTCAGGCCGCATCTTCCGCTCCCACGGAACTTTGGTCGGAATAGAAATCTGCGAAGATCTCTGGGTGCCGATTCCACCTTCATGCCGACTCGCAATGGCCGGTGCACAGATCATTCTGAATCTGTCTGCATCCGACGACCTTATCGGCAAATATAAATATCTCACATCCCTGCTGCAACAGCAGTCTGCCCGCTGCCTCTGCGCCTATGCATACGCCGGAGCCGGATGGGGAGAATCATCCACCGACCTTACTTTTGACGGAAAAGCTATTATCTGCGAAAACGGCGCAACACTCCAAGCTAACCGACGCTGGGATCCGTCAGACAACACATCGATTGCCGACGTCGATATCCAGGCGCTTGAACGAGACCGCATACACATGACCACATTTGCGGATTGCTCCTCAACTGAGTGCAAGGGAATTACAATCGAAGACTCAAGCTCTGATTCAAGTATCTGCATCACTTGCCAAAACTCCGGATCGGACACCCTGGCTCAGACATTACTCCGCAACATAGATCCTCACCCCTTTGTCCCCGCAGGCTCTGAAGCGATCCACGAACGCTGCGAAGAAATCATAAACATCCAGGTTGCCGCTCTGGCCAAAAGGCTTGACGCAATCTGTTGCCACACTCTAACCGTAGGCATCTCCGGCGGTCTCGATTCCACGCTCGCACTCCTGATCGCCGTCAGAACATTTGACCGCCTGGGCCTTGACCGCAAAGGAATAATCGGCGTCACGATGCCCGGCTTTGGGACAACAGACAGAACTCATTCAAACGCAGTAGACCTGATGAGCCATCTGGGCGTGACATCACGAGAAATAAGCATCGGCGCCGCAGTAAAGCAACACTTTAAAGACATTGGACACAACCCGGAAAATCACGATGTTACATATGAGAATTCACAGGCTCGCCAACGCACAATGCTTCTGATGGACATTGCCAATCAGACCGGAGGCATAGTGCTTGGCACAGGCGACCTTTCGGAACTTGCCTTGGGCTGGGCAACCTACAACGGAGACCACATGTCTATGTACGGAGTAAACGCAGGAGTCCCCAAAACTCTGGTCAAATACCTTGTCAACTATTTTGCATCTGAAGCCCCGGAAAAATCCGAAGTCCGCAGATGCCTGCTCGACATCATAGACACACCCATCAGCCCCGAACTTATTCCAGCCGACAGCGACGGCAACATCCGACAGAAGACAGAAGACCTCGTAGGCCCCTATGAACTTCACGACTTCTTCCTTTACTATATGTTGCGCTACGGCTTTACCCCTGAAAGAATCTACCTCCTTGCCCGCAACGCCTTTACAGCAGACGAATACTCCGACGAAACCATAACTCACTGGCTTTCGGTGTTTATGCACAGATTCTTCAACCAGCAGTTCAAGCGATCTTGCCTGCCTGACGGACCAAAAGTCGGCTCTGTCTGCCTATCGCCACGAGGTGACTGGCGCATGCCATCCGATGCGTCATTCACACTTTGGCGCCAGAACCGCTGATACAATGCCGATCATTCATCACAACAACCTCTTAAATCTGTAATTTCATGAAATTAAGCCTCCTTCCACGCATCCTCATCGCCATTGTGATCGGCACACTGCTTGGTCTGATAGCTCCTGCATGGTGCGGCAGAATCATGGCTACTTTCAATGCCATTTTCTCCCAGTTCCTCGGCTTCATGATTCCGATGATCATAGTCGGTTTTGTAGCGCCGGCCATAGCCGATATCGGAGGCCGCGCCGGTAAACTGCTTGTTGTAACCGCAGCCATCGCATACATAGCCACCTTCATGGCCGGAATCCTCTCCTACTTCACCGGCACATTGACCTTCCCGTCTCTGATTGGAGGCAAAGAGAGTATCGCTATAAGCGAAAACGCCTCGCAGCTGCTACCGTATTTCACAATTGAAATGCCCCCTCTTATGACAGTAATGACCGCTCTTGTCCTTGCATTCATGCTCGGCCTCGGCATGGCGTTTCTCAACGGGAAGTCCCTTAAAAATGGTTTTTCAGAATTCCGCGACATTGTTTCCAAGACCATCGACGCAGCCATTCTGCCGCTTCTGCCCATCTACATCTTCGGCATTTTCCTCAACATGACCATTGAAGGACAGGTCGGAATGATCCTCAAATGCTTCATGAAGATCATAGTCATAATATTCATTCTCCATGTCTTCATTCTGGTTCTCCAGTATTGCATAGCCGCCCCGTTTGCCCGCAAAAACCCGTTACGGATGCTGCGAACCATGCTCCCTGCCTATTTTACAGCCCTCGGCACACAATCTTCAGCCGCCACAATACCTGTGACGCTCCGCCAGGCAATAAAAATGGGCGTCCGCGAGGACATCGCAGGCTTTGTCATCCCACTATGCGCCACAATCCACATGAGTGGCAGCACCCTGAAAATTGTAGCCTGCGCCTTGGCTTTGATGATCATGCACAATCAGCCACATGACCTTGGCCTGTTCTGCCACTTCATCGGCATGCTCGGCATCACAATCATAGCAGCTCCGGGAATTCCAGGCGGCGCCATAATGGCATCCATTGGGCTGCTGCAGTCGATACTCGGCTTCGACGAACAGATGGTAGCCCTCATGATAGCCCTTTACATAGCAATGGACAGCTTCGGCACAGCCTGCAACGTAACCGGCGACGGCGCGATAGCAGCCATCATCAACCGCATCTTTCCTCCGGAGACGAGCAAACAATAACAGAAATTTGTAAAAGGCTGAATGTAACTTTTCCGAATTTCTCGCGTCATATTATAAAAAAACTGTTTCAACAATCATTATTATTATGACACTGAAAAAATCCATTCTGAGCACTTTGTGCCTAACCGTCAGCCTGATCGCCTTTGCCGAATCAAAAGTTCTGAAAATCACCAAACAAATCGAGGCCATAGAAGCAAGCGCCGGAGTCAACGTGATCTACAAACCCACAACCGGGGAAAACACCAACGTAACTATATCCGGCGATGCAAAACGGATTGAATTTATTGATGTAAAAGTCAGCGGCAAAACACTTGAAATCCAGCCAAAGCACAATTGGAAAAGCTCCAATAAGAAAATCAACGGCGTCACCGTCACAGTGTCAACTCCGATTGTCTGCTCTGTAGAAGCATCTTCAGGAGCTACCGTAAAGTGCACAAATCCGATTTCATCATCCAAAAAGAAAATCAGCCTCGAAGCCTCTTCTGCCGGCAGAATCGTCTTCGCATCACTGACTGCCGCCAAACTTGACATTGAAGCATCCTCCGGAGCCTCTGTCATAACCGGGAATCTCAATGCTTCACACATAGAACTCGAAGCATCATCCGGAGCAAGCGTAAAAACAGCAGCCATAAAAGCGGAGCGTATCAGTTGCGAGGCATCATCCGCAGGCTCGATTTCCATTACTTCCGGACAGGCAGACAGAGGCGATTTCGAAGCATCCAGCGCAGGTTCGATAAAAGCCCCCGCCCTCAAAGTCAACCGCTCGACAGTCGAAAAATCATCAGCCGGATCAATCAAAGTCGCAAACTGATCCTACAAGTCTGACAATACAGACAGAAAAAAATCCCGCGGCTCCGGCATATCGGAACGCGGGATTTCTATATCTCCATAAACAACCTCTTACTGCTGCATCGGAAGGGTCTTGACTCCGACAGTGCGGTTCTTGATTTCGGGATTGCCTTTATAGTAGACCTTAGTGCTGCCCACGCCGGAAACTGCAAGAGACTCCTGAGGCCATACTCCTATCGACCCGGTACCTCCAGCCTTGACTTTGACATCAACAGCCTTCAGCTCATCAGCCTGAATAACGCCGGTTCCCATGAATTTGACATTAGCCCGCTGACATTCACCACCGACAACCAAAGTCCCATTACCGGTCTGAATAGCGGCATTGACCTCAGTCGCCTTCACGTAAGGAACTGAAAGACGGCCATTACCGATCAGAGTCGCAGTGAATTTCGGACATTCTGTAATCCTCACAGCCTTAACAAGGGAATCTCCCGAATTTTCAATCTTGTTAAGATAAGAAGAATAGACATAAACAACAGGCAGATCTTTAGATCCTACACTTTCAGTAGAAATCTGCATGGAAAGCTTTCCGCCTTTATTATTGAAAATCAGAGCTGAAGCTTGTTCAGAAGGACACGTAAAAACAGCCATGCCGGCCGAATCCGTACTGCTTGAATAGACAACTCTAATTGCATCAACCACTTTCAGCTCATGAAATTCGTTGACTTTCAATTCATATTTCACAAGCCCGGAGGCCGATGCTCCAAGGAAGCAAAGCGACATAAGTAAGGTGGTCAGTGTTTTCATATCTCGTTTTCTTTTGATTGGTTTTCTTTTACAATTTCTTCTACTCGGTCAAGGACACCGAACAGATCATCGACAGTCGATGCTCTAAGCATTTCAATGCGAGTATCGCGGAAATGCGATATCCCCTTGAAAAGAGGCGAAGCCGCAAGATGGCGACGTATATGCAAAATGCCTCTGTATTCATCTATCCGACTGACACTCTCTCTAATCTGACGGCGTATCAGGGCGAATTTTTCCCCCACACTCAAAGGCTCAGCCCCACTTCCGTCAATCAGGCTTCTGATTTCATGAAAAATCCAGGGAGCACCGATTGAAGCGCGCCCTACCATCACCCCGTCAACACCGTAACGATCAAAAGCATCACGGGCCTGTTCCGGAGTAGTGATATCGCCATTGCCAATCAGCGGAATGGTCAGACGCGGGTTTTCTTTGACTTTAGCTATCATTTCCCAGTCAGCCGATCCGGTGTACATCTGAGAGCGTGTACGGCCATGCACAGTCAAAGCCTTTATACCGCAGTCCTGAAGTTGCTCAGCCAGCTCGACTATTATCTTGGAATTATGATCCCAGCCCAAACGGGTCTTTACCGTGACAGGTAGTTTGACAGCATCAACCACAGCACGTGTGATCGAGAGCATTTTCGGAATATCGCGCAACATTCCTGCCCCCGCACCCTTGCCGGCCACCTTTTTAACTGGGCACCCGAAATTTATGTCTATGATGTCAGGGCCGGCTGCTTCGACTATTTTTGCAGCCTCTACCATAGGCTCGATTTCACGACCATATATCTGGATTGCGGTAGGACGTTCGGCCGGATCTATAGCAAGTTTGCGGGTAGTAGCCGGAATGTCACGTATGAGCGCATCCGCACTGACAAACTCAGTATAGACCATCGAGGCTCCTTGCTCCTTGCACATCAGGCGGAAAGAGCGGTCTGTCACGTCTTCCATCGGGGCAAGCATCACCGGACGCTCGCCCAAATCTATGTTACATATCTGCATAAGTGCTAATTCTAAAACAAAATTAGCAATTTTTCTCTCAAATATAAAATATAAGCGTCCAAAAGCATAAGATATTCTTCTTATCCACCAATCCCAAGGACAATCTGACGCAGCCCCACGTTCCGGCTATTGACACAAATATATAAAAAAAGAAGCTGGTCGCTCTTGGAGCAATCAGCTTGATTTCTTTCGTGTGAAAGTTGCGTCTGTGTCTGTTTGCCTGAATTATTCAGCAACAACAGCAGCAGAATCAACAACAGCAGCAGCGCTGTCAGCAGGAGCTACAGAATCAGCTACAACAACTTCTTCTACAGCAACTTCTTCTACAACTGCAGAGTCAGCAGCTTCAGCCTTCTTGTCAGAAGAACCGCAAGAGAAAAGAGATGCGCTGAAAACTACAGCGAGTAATAAAACTAACTTTTCCATTTTCTTTTTGATTAAATTATAAAACAATTTTAAGCTTCAAAAACACCGCAAAGGTAAGACATTTTATTTACATACCAAACTTTTTTTATTATTTTTTTGTTGGGAATGAACCCACAAGTAAAAAAACGCTAAATTTTGTCATTGGCATCCGCATATTTTAACATTTTGCAGCAAAATCGGGCCTTCTTATTTCCCGCCGGCACCTATTTTACAAATACGATTTTTTTGCTTAATTTTGCCAAAGATTAACATGCACACATTTATTATATATAATGTGTTTAACTTTTAACAGCTACTTATGCTCGCAAAACGCATTATCCCATGTCTTGACGTCAAAAACGGACGCACCGTAAAGGGCGTGAACTTCACCGGCCTGACAGACGTAGGAGACCCAGTGGAACTCGGCGCCCGTTATGCAGCCGAAGGTGCTGACGAACTTGTCTATCTTGACATCAGCGCCACCCTCGAAGAACGAAACACTTTTGCCCGACTCGTTGAGCGAATTTCCGACCGCCTGAACATACCCTTCACTGTTGGCGGAGGTATAGCCTCACTTGATGACGCATCGCGTCTTCTTGATGCCGGCGCCGACAAAATCACCGTCAACTCAGCCGCCGTCCGCCGTCCTGAGCTCATCAGCGAGATAGCTGCCCGCTATGGCAGCCAGTTTATAGTCGTAGCCATTGATGCCAGAATGACTGATGACCGCATTTGGCACGTAACCACCCACGGAGGAACACGCCTTTCTGATCGAGAACTTTTCACTTGGGCTGCAGAAGCCGAAAAACGCGGAGCCGGAGAGATCATGTTCACATCCATGAACCACGACGGCACTCGCAGGGGCTACCCCTGCGACACTTTCAGCCAGCTCGCCGCCACCCTCAGCATACCGATTATAGCCTCAGGAGGTGCGGGCAGTGTCAGCGACATTGCCGACGTGCTCACTCTCGGCAAAGCCGATGCCGCTCTTGCCGCTTCAATATTCCACTACGGTGAAATCTCCGTTGAAGACCTCAAACGAGAACTCGCCACACGCAACATTCCAGTCAGATTATGAATTTCAACGATTTCAATCTCGAAAAATGCGCCGACGGCCTTCTCCCTGTCATAATTCAGGATGCCGTCACGCTCCGCGTACTCATGCTTGGCTATATGAACCGCGAAGCCTTTGACCTAACATGCTCAAGCGGACATGTGACATTTTACAGCCGCACCCGTTCCTGCCTGTGGACCAAAGGAGAGACAAGCGGTCACTTCCTTGAAGTAGTTGACATGTACAGCGACTGCGACAATGACACCTTATTAATAAAGGCAAATCCAATCGGCCCTACATGCCATCGCGGAACCACATCATGCTTTGACACTCCTGACGAGGAAGGTTTCATCCGCTCACTCGCTGCGCTCATCAGCCGACGCCACGCGGAAATGCCAGAAGACAGCTACACCACACGACTATTCATAAAAGGAGTCAAGAAAATCGCCCAGAAAGTAGGCGAAGAAGCTGTAGAATCAACCATTGAAGCTGTCGAGGGAAACCGCGACCGGTTTTCATACGAAGCCTGCGATCTGATCTACCATCTTCTCGTACTTATCGAACAGATGGGGCTCTCGCTTCCTGACATGGAGCGCGAACTGCTGCGCCGCCACAGTTAGAGAAAGTATTGAACACAAGTCAGACATAATCTCAGAGCCGGGACAACAATCTAAAGTTATCTCGGCTCTGAAATTATTATCGATACTGTGGCAGGAGTGGCACAGGGAATTTTGAAAACAAAGTCTGTACAGCCTCTGCTATGCCTTGCAGGTTACGGAACTGAGTGTCACCATTGTCAAGAATTGTACCCACTGAGGCCGAGAACAAAGGAACCTTCTGAGCGATATTGACTATATCCATAGTGAGCACCCCCTCGCGATACACACCTGTTATAACTTGAGCATTGGCATAATACCCCGGCCAATAATAGCCTCTCGGATACATAAACCACGGAGCATAACCGTGATACGGTCCCCAATAATACGGATAGCCTCCCGGAGGAATGGCCGGTTCAGTAGCGATCTGCTGCTTGATGGTAAGACCTATATTGATCAGCAATGGAGAAGCCGGATCCTCTCTGAAACCACGGTCGACCATCTGCTCCCTGATAGCAGCCGCTATATTATAATATGTAACCATTGCCATTCCAGGAGGAAGTTTACCCTCGTCGGGGGTGACGATGCGGAAAGTCGAGTAATTGCTCAGATCCGCATCATTATACGTGGTACTCGTCACCAGATTATACGGGCTACACGAACTCAGTATCGCCATCACGGCAAGCACCATGAAACCAAACCATTTTTTCATATCATATACATTTTGATAACCTATCTTTTATAAAACCGACAAGCGACTCTGAAAATTCATTATCACTTATATAATAAGAAACGCGGATAATGCTTTTTAGTTCTCTGAGCAAAAGACGTTTTCTTTTTAAGCTTTTTATAATTTAAAATTTGCTAATGTCACAACTAAGCGCTAATTTTGAACATTATTGACTCCGTAGCGTTAAATTGTTTATACAAGTAATAACAAACGTCAAGCGATCTTTTTTCTTACCCTAAACCTAATAATACAATGGACGATATTACTGGCATCTTCGATGACATGCTCAAACACTACGGGAGCACTGATATCGCTGACGCCGAATTAAAAAAAATGATCCACGAAGATCCGGAACTTCGAGCAAGTTACCGCCAGTGGTGTGACGAAGTAGGTAGCTCCGAAAAGAGAGGCTTCCTTGACTATTGCGAGGAGTATTTCGAATCTCTGGATTCTATTTGGGATAACCTCAAAGATGAATATGACGAATAATCCATCCGTGGCTACGACCACGGCCTCACGCCGACTCCCGGCGGAATGGGAGAACCAGGACTGCGTAATCTTAGCGTGGCCTCATGAAAATACCGACTGGGCATATATTCTGCCCGAAGCCCGCAGATGCATTGCGGAGATAGTGCGCGCAATCGCTGATGCCGGCGAGTGTGTGGCACTTGTCGGTCCGGCGGAATTCTGTCTCGACTCCATCCGCGAACAGAATTTCGACTCTTCACGTGTCAGATTTTTTGACCTACCGACAAATGACACCTGGGCTCGCGACTTCGGCCCGATCACAGTCGAATCTGACGGATCAAAGCTACTGCTTGATTTCAAATTCAATGGCTGGGGGCTGAAATTTGCCGCTGACAAAGACAACCTGATCACCTCCAGGCTAAACGCACTCGGTCTGTTTGCCCATAGGGTCGAAAACCGGCTGAATTTCGTGCTTGAAGGCGGTTCGATCGAATCTGACGGCAAAGACACGCTGCTGACCACCGCAGAATGTCTGCTGTCACCTAACCGCAACGGCCAGTGTAGTCGTGAAGAGATATCCGAATACCTCCGCAAAGCATTCGGACTAAACCACATTCTCTATCTCAATCACGGAGCCCTAATCGGAGATGACACTGACAGCCACATCGACACCCTCGCACGACTTGCTCCAAATGACACCATAATCTACTGCGGCCCCGGCGATGCCGGCAATCCGAACCATCAGGAACTGGCAAAAATGAAAGAGGAACTTTCAACTCTGCGCACCCCGTCAGGCCAGCCATATAACCTGATAGAGCTACCGCTTCCCGATGTCATAGAAATTGACGGCGAGATTCTTCCAGCGACCTATGCGAACTTCCTCATAACACCGACGCGGATACTGATGCCGACCTACGGACAGGCACAAAAAGATATGCTCGCCGCACAGGTGCTAAAAATAGCATTCCCTGAGCATGACATCTGCGGAATCGACTGCATTCCTCTGATCCGTCAGCACGGTTCGCTCCACTGCGTGACCATGCAGATACCCGCCGGAACAGTCAATGGCATCAGCGACAACCGCTGGATCTGACACACACTCTCTCTTTTTAACTGAGACCCAAATCCAATAATCATCAATCCCAATAAGATATACACAGCATTATGCTCGTAGGCCTTATACAACAGCACAACACCCCCGACATCGATTCCAACCGCCTGCGCCTTGCAGAAAAGGTCAGACAGCTTGCCTCTCAGGGAGCACAGCTTGTGGTCCTTCAGGAACTCCATGACTCTCTCTACTTCTGTCAGGTAGAGACTGTCGACAATTTTGATCTCGCAGTCAGCATTGATCTTGAATCACCGGTAGCCAGTTTCTATTCCTCAGTAGCTCGTGAAGCCGGAGTGGTACTTGTCACCTCTCTGTTCGAACGCCGTGCCGCCGGGCTCTATCACAACACCTCTCTTGTGTTTGACAGCGACGGATCTCTTGCCGGCAAATACCGCAAAATGCACATCCCCGATGATCCCGCATATTATGAGAAGTTCTATTTTACTCCCGGCGACATAGGTTTCAAACCGATCACAACCTCAGTGGGTCGTCTTGGAGTTCTTGTCTGCTGGGACCAATGGTATCCTGAAGCCGCACGCCTGATGGCCATGAACGGAGCCGAAATGCTGATCTACCCAACTGCGATAGGATGGGAAAGCAGCGACACTCCTGACGAAAAAAAACGCCAGCGAGATGCCTGGATGACAGTGCAGCGCGGCCATGCGGTGGCCAATGGACTGCCGGTTGTAACAGTCAATCGTGTGGGCCACGAGCCTGATCCGTCAGGAGCCACAAACGGAATATCTTTCTGGGGTTCAAGTTTTGTGGCCGGTCCTCAGGGCGAACTTCTCTATCTCGCGCCTGACAATGCTGAGGCTGAGACCGTGGTAGAAATTGACATGAAACGTTCGGAGCAGGTGCGCCGCTGGTGGCCATTCCTACGCGACCGCAGAATTGAAGCTTACGGAGATCTCACAAAACGTTTCATTGACTGACGGTGCTACGCGGTCAGAACTCAACATCTGGAAAGTGACCACAACACAACCATTCACAACCTCGTCCGGTGACTACCTGTCGGTATTGCTCAGCCTGTGGATTCCTCGTTACGGCTGGACAATCATACTTCCCATAGCCATCTGTGCCGCAGTAGGCTTTGTCTACGACCCGCGCTTCCTGCTCATAGCCCTGATGTTGCTTTTCATTGTGGTGCCGATGCTCATGTCATTTCTCTATACCTACTACATGCTCACACCTGAAGCACGACGGGCTGTCATCAGAAAGCAGGTAGAGATTGACGAAAACAATTTCATCCGCCTCATCTATCTGTCGGATGAAAAAAAAGAAAATGCAGAATCCGGGAAATCAGTCGCTCAACGCACCCTCCTGCCCATAGCATCTGAAGAAGAACGTGCACCTCTTCCGCCTCTGCCCGTTCCGGATCCGGAAACAATCCAGTGGTCTGAGATACTGTCTGTCAGATCCACATCCAGGTTCAGAGTCTACATACTGAAAGGGAGCAGACTCACATTCCTTCTCATCCCTTGGGATGCGTTACGGCCTGCGAGCGCCACTTCATGTTCCGACTGACATCCAGCAGAAAAAATAAATCCATTTGATATATCCACCCGCATAATACCATAATAATATGTCACTGCCACGCCACAGAGTCTATGGCCTTATAGGCTTTCCCCTCACCCACTCCTTCTCAATGAACTATTTCAACAACATGTTCGAGTCAGAAAATATCGACGCCGAATATGTCAATTTTGAAATACCGGAAATTGGCGATCTCATGGAGGTAATTTCTGAAAATCCGAATCTTTCAGGCCTCAACGTGACCATCCCTTACAAAGAGCAGGTCATCCCCTATATGAGCGAGATGGACTCGGAAGCCGCTCAGATCGGGGCTGTGAATGTCATAAAGATCATACGCGACAAAAACGGAGACATCCGGCTCAAAGGCTATAACAGCGATGCCATGGGATTCCAGAATTCTATCGCACCTCTTATCAACCCCAAACGTAACCGGGCTTTGATACTTGGCACTGGGGGCGCATCAAAGGCTATCAACCGCGCCCTGATAAATCTCGGTGTCGAACCTGTCTTCGTGTCACGTACACCTGCAGAGGGTCAGCTTTCTTATGCTCAACTCACACCGGAAGTAATGGAAAGCCACAGGATCATAGTAAACTGCACCCCGCTGGGGATGTATCCAAATGTTGACCGCTGCCCTGACATTCCTTATGATCTACTGACACCGGACCATCTTTGTTACGATCTGATCTATAACCCTGATGTCACTACATTCATGAAAAAATCGCGCGCCTACGGAGCCGAAGTCAAAAACGGCCTTGAGATGCTCCTTCTCCAGGCATTCGAGTCATGGAACATCTGGAACATGTAAATAGTACACCTTCTCACTCTCCACGGTTTTGCCTCTCCCGCTCATTCCACTTCTGCCATTTACCGTTGCGTTTATAACCGGTATCCTTCTGCAGGGGTGTGGTATGGGCGGATTTTTTATGTTCCTACTTACAGCCGGAGCCTTCGCTGCGGCTGTTCTGCACCGTTACAGCATCTCGATACTCCTGATCGCGATGGCTCTTGGCTGCTTGGACAGCGAACTTCATGCTCCGCCGCAATTGCCTACGGAGTTCAGCCAACATTCATACTGCTTTTCAGGTGTCACCACTGAAGTACGCCGTTTCGAGCCCACACAGACTCTGATTGTCAAGATCGACTCCTGCAACGGCCACGCAATCCGGCCTTTCAGAGTCAAAGTCTCGGTGCCGTCATCAGTACCTACTGTCGATGAACGATGGCGCATACATTTTCCGGCAAAACTTGACAACATTGAATATGACCCAGATCTCCCAGATGAAATCGACTACAATTCATCTCTACGGCGCAGCGGAGTCATAGGCCAAGCATTGGTTTCGCCTGACAGCCTCAGAATCATTCAGCCGGAGCCGGGACTTTTAAACACCATCCGCAGACAGCACGAAAAAATCACACTCCTTATAGCTGCCTCAGCGCTGACTGACAAGACTCAGGGATTTCTGAACGCCGCTCTCACAGGAGACCGCTCAATGCTGACAGCAGAGACTCGCGAGATCTTTTCCATAACCGGGCTCTCTCACATACTGGCTCTCAGCGGGCTGCACGTAGGCATAATCGCACTTATAATTTCACTTGTACTTCTGCCTCTCCGACTTACCGGACTGAACAATCTACGCACAATACTCACAATAATCCTCCTGTGGATGTTCGCAATAATGACGGGACTGAGCCCGTCTGTGGTACGCGCTGTGATAATGGCATCGGTCCTTCTGATCTCCGCTATGCTCCAGCGGGTTCGCGCACCGTTCAACTCGCTATGCCTTGCAGCACTGCTGATATTACTTTTTACTCCTCAGGCCATCTATTCGATCGGCTTCCAGCTATCTTTTCTTGCCGTTATATCCATATTGCTGTTTGCTGAGAAGATCAACCCGTTCAGCCGCCGCAACGCCATAGCATACACTTTCGCCACATATCCGGCAGTAACTCTAGCCGCCCTGCTCGGAACCGGGATAGTCAGCGCTTACTATTTCAACATTCTACCTGTCTATGCACTTCCTGTCAATTTCATCAGCGCGTTGCTGCTGCCGCTAATTCTTGGCGGTGGTATCGTACTTCTTTCAGCCAATGCCGCCGGCCTTCAATGGCTCTGGCTTGCAGACTGCGTTGACTCGCTTTACAGTATAATCCTCTCGGCCTCAACCTTTGCAAGCACCCTTCCCGGAGCTGTTGCCGACGGTATCCTACTCCACCCTTTCACTATAGCCGCATGGTTTGTCACTCTTGCAGCATTTGCCATCTGGCTCTACAGGCGCAGACCGGCCGGGCTCGCGGCAACAATTATGCTCTCAGTCTTCACCGTCTTCATCACAGCCTCATTCCGATGCAATGCCGATCCCGGAGCAGAACTCTATATCCCACGCACAGGCCGACATACATCAGTCATTATACGCCATGACAATACTTTGGTCTTCGCCACAACAGCCCGAAACCATGAAACCGGAGATATTATTGACAGTTATACACAAAAATACAGACTTTTCATGCTCAAACGCGGCATTGACTCAATACGCCCGCTCCCGGCTCATTGCCACTCCGGACTGTTCTCCAGACACGACAATCTACTTACATTCCGGACCCATTCCGGCAGACTTACTGAAAGTTCCGCCGATAGTCTATTGACAATTCTAATGGTTTACGACAAATCACATGTCTCTGACTGTGACCGACACATCAGCTATGCACTTGTGTGCAACGGTTTCCGCGGCGACATCAGAGATCTCGCCGCGGAGATCAGACCTGATACAATACTCCTTAGCGCCGATCTGAACCGCAGGCGACATGACCGCTACCGTCAGGAACTGACCGAAGCCGACATACCACACAGATCACTGCGCAACACTCCATTTTCAATAATCCTTAAGCCAATCCACTGACCATTAGACTCCGACAGCGGTCTGTAACCGGCTTCCTTCATCAGTTCATCCCAATTTTCAGGGAGCTCGATCTTTAAGTGGAATATCCTCCGGCGCAGACTTGTCACCGAACTCACAGCTGAGATTACACAAATTGGGGAATGGGGCTCTACCGGCTTCTGTCATAGATATTGCGACGATTGTGCCACACATTTTTTGATCAGTATTTTTGTTTTTCATCTCGTTTTTAATAATTTTGCATTTATAAGTCTGTCATGCTGTTATATGCCATCCAGACATAGCAAACACTATTCTCAGCCAATAAATCACATTTGAATTTATGGAATCACAAACCACTCAGAACATGAACCCGCAAATGGCCCAGGCGCCGAAGCTTCCAACCATCCCGGAACCAAAATATACCATGCGCTGGCTTGGACTACAGACCTTTTTTGTGCTCGGAATCTCGATCATATTCACCATGATCGCATCCGGGATAGACAGTCTCGCGGAATCACGCGCCGAACTGACCCTTCTGAGTGAAGCGGCAAGCACACTGGTCTGCAACTCGACAGGCTACTGCTTTGCCATAACGGCAATCTCGCTGCTGTCACTGACACTTATTGAAATCAGATACCGCAAGACTGTCAACTATCTGCAATATGGACTGACAGGCTGCGCGCTCTGCCTGTTCTTCCTCCTGCTGCTCGCTATGGCCGAAAAAATGCCGTTCTACATCGCTTACGCAATTGTGACAGTCATGACAGTAGGCCTTATAGGCACATTTGTCAAAGGAATTATGGCCTATACTAAAGCAGTTGTCCTGACTGCGGGCATTCTGATTGTGGAATACGGCATCATACTCCTTCTTCTCTACATGGGCTCGATGGCCCTGCTGATTGGCAGTCTGTCACTGTTCGTGATTCTGGCCATAGCCATGTATTTTACACTCAGACTAAAAGTGATAGACCGGGAACTAACAATACAGTGACAAAGCAATGAGCAATCTGCCACCACGCATTACACCTCCGCCATTGCCGGTATTCACGCCTCAGCCCCCTTCAGCCAAACCAAACCGACCTTCCGGACCAGACATGTCAGTCGGACTGAAGATAGTCCTGATGGGGCTGCTCTGCTGTGTGCTCATGATCGGCGCTCTTGCAATATGGCTGATGGCCTATGACCGCAATACAACCAGTGCGGATGTCTCACAGGATATTGTCGGGCAATGGGGCGAAAAGACATATATTGACGGCCCCTTTCTTGCAATCGAGCCGGACACCGACAGTCTTAGACCTGCCGGTATTGTCCCGGTAGCGCTTAACGTGAACGCCAACGTAGAAACCATGTCGCTTCACCGCGGCATCTATGAAGCGGAAGTATTTACAGCTGCCATCAGCATGAAAGGTCACTTCAGATCGTCAGATTTCAAACGTTTTGAGTCCGATTCAATAACAGTCAAAATCGACATTGATCCGCACAACGTAACCGAAACAAGCCCGCTGAAGATCGGTGACACCACATATGCCTGGAGCCGTTCGGATTCGAGCCTTCATGCATGTATCCCTATAGCCGATCTTGATAAAATCGAAGATGTCCCGTTCAGCACCTCGATAAAAGCGCGCGGATCAGGCGGATTTTTCATCATGCCGTCTGCTGACACAAACACTATAACCATCATCGGAAATGCCACCAATCCTTCATTCAGCAGAGAGCAATTGCCGGTCAGCCGCAAGGTAGGCAAAGACGGCTTCTCAGCCAGATGGGAGATACGGCATACTGTTGGCGGCTACAACGTGTGTGAATACGTCGGTGCCGATTTTCTCCTCGGTGTCGACCGCTATCAGAAAGTATGCCGTGCCATAAAATATGCATTCATAATCATCATTCTGACTTTTTTCAGCGTATTTTTCACGGAGACCACCATGCACCGCCCAATACCGATGTTCAATTACTTCCTCATCGGTGTGGCTCTGATCCTGTTCTACTCTCTGCTGCTGGGACTGTCAGAACACATGTCATTCGGAGCAAGCTATCTGATAGCCGCAGTCATGACCATAACCCTGATCACATGCTACATGTGGAAGATGCTCGGCTCAAAAGCTGTCGGCCTTGCCATCTGCGGTGTGCTCTCTATAATGTATGGTTTCTGCTATGTGATGCTATGCATCTCGACCTACGCACTTCTGTTCGGAAGCCTGCTGCTGTTCGTGGCACTTGCCGCAACCATGTATGGATCACTGAAAATTCAATATCGGTAAAAACGCTCACAATCAACAAAAAAACCACAGCGGCCACCGGTTATATGCCGGCGACCGCTGTATTTTTTATATCTGGGTGCATATCCGGAATATCCGGTCCGCAAAGTTCATATCATAATGTCTCATATGCCCCTTTGGCAAGAAGCTCACGATATCCGCAATTGAAATAGTGCCGCTCAAAATCCTTGGGCCTCAGAATATGCTCGTTCCAGATCACAAGATCGAGATCTATTTTGATCATGCCTTTCAATGTATCCTCCATTGTGCGTCCACACTCGGCTTCCCACTCTTTCAGATATTTCACTATAGTCTCACGGTCATGAGAAGTGTAACCATGTACAACAGCATTGAAATACGGTTCATCCTTGCCGTTGAAAGCCTCAGATTCATAGACCGATGAAGCCGAAGCGTTTTCTAAATAGCCGAGCAGATGCTCGATGGCCTGCCCGATCTGACAGCTGCGGTCTGCGGTATTGCTTCCGAGTCCGACCGTACAGGAATTAAGGTTCTCGATCATTGTGCGACTCCTTTCATGGTCAGAGCTATGCGGCCACGTGATGTATCTATGTCCATCACTCTCACTCTGACGTTCTGCCCGATGCTGACTACTTCAGAAGGAGAGGAAATGAAACGCTCGCTGAGTTGAGAAATATGTATCAGGCCGTTTTCCTTCATGCCGAGATCAACAAACACACCGAAGGCAGTTATATTGTTGACCTTTCCGGTAAGCTCCTGGCCTATATGTAGGTCATCTATCGTTCTGACAGAATCATCATAAGGCGTCTCTTCTACTGTCTCACGCGGATCCCGGCCAGGCTTCTCAAGTTCCAGAATGATATCAGTGAGCGTCGGAAGACCGACTTCTTTTGTCACATAACGGTCAAGCTCAATACTGTGGAGCAGATTGCGGTCACGGGCAAGACGAGCCACATCGGCCTTGGCATCAAAGGCTATCTGTTCTACCAGTTCATAGCGTTCAGGGTGAACACCCGTGTTGTCAAGCGGATTAGGCGCTCCAGGAATGCGCAGGAAGCCTGCACACTGCTGAAAAGCCTTCTCTCCCATACGTGGCACCTGAAGCAATTGGTCACGAGAAGTAAAATCGCCATTTTCAGCACGATATTTCACTATGTTGGCAGCCAGCGACGGGCCAATGCCTGAGACATAAGACAGCAACTGCCTGGATGCGGTGTTGACATTCACACCGACTGTATTCACACAGCTTTCAACCACATAGTCCAGCGAATCCTTGAGCTTAGTCTGGTTGACAGCATGCTGATACTGCCCTACACCGATCGACTTCGGATCAATCTTCACAAGTTCGGCCAGTGGGTCGATCAGGCGGCGACCGATCGATACAGCTCCACGCACAGTGACATCTTCATTCGGGAATTCCTCGCGAGCGACTTCAGAGGCCGAATAGACCGATGCCCCGTTTTCATTCACCATAAACAACTGCACCTTGCGAGGCAACATCACATCACGGATAAAGCGTTCCGTCTCTCGTCCGGCAGTGCCGTTCCCGATAGCTATAGCGTCAATCCGATAGCGATCCACATAAAAACAAAGGGCATCGGCAGCTCCGACAAAGTCATTGGCCGGAGGCGTGGGATAGATGACATCATGCTGAAGCAGATTGCCCTGCTCATCAAGCACCACAAGTTTGCAGCCTGTGCGGAAACCTGGATCTATCGCAAGCACCCGCTTGCGACCGAGCGGAGCCGCCATCAGGAGCTGGCGCACATTGTCGGCAAACATCTGTATGGCCGCATCATCGCTCTTCTCTTTAGTGGCAGCCGCCACTTCATTTTCTATAGAGGGCCTCATCAGACGGCGGTAACCGTCCTTGACAGCACCTCGCACCAGATACGCACACTCTTCCGATGCGCCCGAACGGACAAACATACGAGAAAGACGGTCAATCATCTCATCGTCATCAATCGTAATCGATACCTTGAGTATTTCCTCCTCTTCTCCGCGGCGCATGGCGAGATAGCGGTGAGAGTTGCAGGTTCTCAAAGGCTCGGAGAAGTTGAAATAATTCTGGTAGTTCTTCCCCTCATCTTCCTTGCCGGCAACCACTTTGGAATTGATGACCGCCGAGCGCTGATAACGTGACCTGACAAGATTTCTTGCCTTTTCGCTCTCGCTTACCCACTCGGCAATTATATCCGATGCACCGGCCAGAGCCGCGCTTATGCTTCCGGCTTCCTTTGCAAATTTTTTGGCCTGCTTCTCAACATCAGTCGAGTTCTGAGCCATGATTATTTTAGCCAAAGGCTCAAGCCCAAGGGCTCGCGCAGCTTGCGCGCGGGTGTTGCGTTTAGGTTTATACGGAAGATATATATCCTCCAGAGCCACCGGATCAAGTGTCTCGTTTATGCGCTCTTCAAGTTCAGCCGTCAGCGCGCCGCGCTCGCGGATCACGTCAAGGATATATTCCTTACGCTTGTCAAGTTCGGAAAGTTCCTGATGGCGCTTCTGAACGGCATGGACTGTCACTTCGTCCATCCCTCCGGTTGCTTCTTTTCGATAACGGGCAATGAAAGGAATAGTAGCTCCTTCATCCAGCAGGCGAAGACATGCCGCCACATGCTTACGCAGATGGGTGCCGAGTTCGGCAGTAATTACATTGGCGTGTACGTTGGCCATTAATGTAGGTTTTTTGCTTTTTTAAGTGTGAATAGAGTAATCTCAGGTGTGGCTCCGACACGCGCCGGAAATCCGACGGTGCCTGTTCCTATATTGACATATAACTGGTGGCTGCCATTGTCATCGGCATAGAGTCCGCCCCATGTCGGATAGCGGTATTTTGCCGGCGACCAGCCGAATATTTCAATCTGCATCGCATGAGTGTGGCCGGAGAGAGAAAGCGGTATATTTATATCCGGTCTGGATGCGATCGAGTCGACCCAATGAGCAGGATTGTGGGTCAGCAATATCTTGACAACACTGTCTGAGTACTGTGGATAGGCATCAGAGAGCGATCCATAGACCGGGAAAGGCGGATCTCCTATATTTTCGACTCCGATAACAGCTATTGAATCACCTCCACGGTGCAGCATAACACATTCATTAAGCAGAAGACGCCAGCCCATATCCTTCTGCAGCGACTTCATAAGATCCATATTGCCCTGCTTCGCTGCCTTATCCGGCCAGGAAGCATAGTCTCCATAGTCATGATTTCCAAGTATCGACAATACTCCGTCAGGCGCCGAAAGTTTTGAAAGAGTAGCAGCATGAGGAATCAGCTCCGTGCTGCGCGAATTGACTATATCGCCTGTAAACACAATCATATCCGCATCCAGAGCGTTGACTCTGTCAGCAAGAGTGGAAACGAAAGATGTGTCCGAGCCGAATGTTCCAACGTGCAGATCCGAGATCTGGGCAATACGATAGCCGTCAAATCCGTCCGGCAACCCGTCAATACCTATCTCGACTTCATTTACATCAATATGGAACCTATTGATCATAGAAGCCCACAGCATCACACCGAGCACACCGACACCGGTCACCGAAGCGATTACCGAAAGCCATCTGAGCCGTTTGCGTCTGAGCAACTGCGGAATTCTGGCTGCCAGATCTATGATAACAAAAGCGTATTTTGCGAAATAGACAGATATATATATGTAGATCATCCACATCACAGCCAGCAGAGCGCTCTCTGACGATGTGCGTGGCATCAGCAATGCCACAACAATCAATATAAACAGCGCCACCGCGCTCCACAGATGGACCTGTGCCGGAATCCGGCTCCTGAACCGATGCGTCAGAGCCTTGTAGATATATGTATCAACAAGGAGGTTGACAATAATGGCTATAAGAAGCGGGAACAGTGGAAGACGCATGGATTAAATTCTACTCTTTTTGATTGACTGTTGAATATATCTCTGTATTATCTATCAACAGCTACCGGAGGCAAGAAGTTTGTTGCGTAGCGGATTTGCATACATCATATACATATATGTCCGCATGAAATTCCGTTCCTGAGGGGTCACATCAGTGATATCAACCTTGTCAAGCTGCCCTTCGACATATTCGGTGACTTTTGCAATATCTTCTTCCGTATAGCGGTCACGATACATATCTGAATCAAACGCATGATCATAAGCCACATAGTTGATCGGATAGATTCTATAGCCGCTGTGTATCGAACTGTCTATCTGATGGCAGATACGGCTCAGTGACTCCTGCTTGTCAGCATCCGCAGGAATAGCTTCAATCATCGGCGAAATGCAGTTTGCAAAAGATATGTGGACACGGCCTTTGTATTGCATCAGACCTGTTTCCATCGAGAAAAGATCGTCACGCTTGCTTTTCTTGAATTCCGGATCGCGATGACGGAGCAGGTATTCGCGGGCTTTCAGATAGTCATTCGGATCATATTCATATGATATGGCTGCCGGACAAATGTTGATTTCGGCCAGATTTTCAGTCAGCGTGCCTCCGCCTGAAAGTCCGAGCATTTTAAGCACACTTTCCTGAGTGTGGTCGCTCGAATCCTTTGCCCTGCCCTGCCTCTGTGCGATCCAGACGCTTTCATGCTTTTGGGTTATAGCATAATGTATATAGGATGAAAGCTGGCGCGCCGCATCAAGAGCCTGACGGGTCGGGAGGTTACGTTTGACAATGAAACTTCCGTTGAGCTTCACGAGATGTGTGATCCATTCGTAAATAAGCAGGTTGTCGCCAATCGCCACTTCTGATGTGGGCATATCACGACGCAGGAAGATCAGATTGATAAACGAGGCATCAAGAACAATATCTCTGTGATTTGTTATGAATGTATAACGTTTTGAGGGATCAATTTTTTCCACGCCTGAGGCCGTAACACCGGCTGTGGTTTTCCGTTCAAGTTCATCAAGGAAATCAGCCATTATCCGTGACTGGAATTCCTGCTTGTTATTGCAGGCAGTCAGCAGGCCTATGAATTGATCATAATCAATGTCAGGAAGAACCCAGCGGATAGCATGTTCAAATCCCGGCTCAGATACCATCTTGGCGATAGCTGTCCGAAACTGCTTTTCATCATAAGGGGCTATCTCTGAGAAATCTAAATTATTTGCGTCCATTGCGCTATAGATGGGGTTTATTTTAAGTTTATAAACCAAAAAATAGATGAAACAATACTTGGCTCAAAGGTAGATGATTTTAGTGTCACATGCAAACGATTTTAAAATTTATTGATTAAGACAGCGCCTTATTAAGATTTTTTTAGCTTCCACCGGGCTAAACCTTACTACTTACATATAACAACCATGATCTCAGCAATTTAATCATTCAGCCCACACAGCCGCGGGCAGCTCACACGTTTAGAAATTTGACATTTTAAGACCTACACAAAAAGAAATTTGTCAATATATTTGCCAATCTACAAACAAAGTGTTACTTTTGCAACATCTCGAAAGATTTTTTAAGATTGTTTTTTTGTTCAGATTCATAGTAAATAACTGAAGATATGATTTTAAATGGTAAAAAGGTCAGCTCAGGCTGGCTATTTGTTATGACTGCATTGATCGCAGCAAGCATCATCGGAGTAAAATCAGAATTTTCTGAAGAACTCTTCACTCTACCCGGAGACCACCTTTGGGCCAACATAGCATGGATGATAACCGCCACCATATTCGTGCTCATGATGACTCCGGGGCTGTCATTTTTCTACGGCGGTATGGTCAGGCCGAAAAATGTGATCTCCACGATGCTACAGAGCTTCATTGTCATGGGCTTTGTAAGTGTAATCTGGGTCGTGTTCGGCTTCGGTCTCGCTTTCGGTGACGATGTCTGGCATGTCATTGGAAACCCTGCCGACTTCTTCATGATGAAAAATGTAGGTGTAGGCAATATTACTGATGTAAAAACAGATCTGTCGCAGATCGGAATAGCCACTACCACAATACCCCTTGCCCTATTTGCACTTTTCCAGATGAAATTCGCCATAATTACCCCCTCGCTTATCACCGGGGCCTTTGCGGAACGTGTCCATTTCTCAGGCTATCTGTTGTTTATGGTACTTTGGACTATCATAGTATATTGCCCGTTGGCACACTGCACATGGCATCCGGAAGGTCTGTTCGGCATGATGCATGTACATGACTATGCAGGGGGTATAGTGGTCCACGCAGCTTCCGGAATCGCGGCTCTGGCAGGTGCGATGTTTCTCGGACGCCGCCATCAGGAAGCAGGCGAAAGCATCAAGCCGGCCAATGTTCCGTTTGTCCTGCTCGGCGCGGCTTTGCTATGGCTCGGTTGGTTCGGATTCAACGGCGGAAGCTCACTTGCCGCTGACGGGATTGCCGTAGCTGCGTTTCTCAACACAAACACAGCAGCTGCAGTCGCAATGGTCGGCTGGATCACACTTGACGCTATCCGCGGGCACAAGCCTTCGGCTATGGGCGCTGCCATCGGAGCAGTGGTCGGTCTGGTTGCCATCACACCCTGCGCCGGTTGGGTAACGCTCGGCCAAAGCATATTCATAGCGCTGTTCATAACCATATGCTGCAATATGGCGGTTGCCTGGAAAGGCTACAGCAATCTTCTTGATGATGCACTTGACGTGTTTCCCACTCATGGCCTCGGCGGCATCATCGGCACAATCCTCACCGGCGTTTTCGCTTATGACTTCTTTGCTCAGGGTAATCCCGACATGATTTCCCGCAGTGAATTCTTCCGGAACCATATTATTGTACTCGCACTGGTATTTATCTACACATTCATAATGAGCTACGGCCTCTACTGGCTTACAGATAAAATCATCCCAATGAGAGTTTCCGGCTGGAACGAACACCTCGGACTCGATGCCTCACAGCATGGCGAGGAATATGCGGCCGAGACACTCCCGTCAGACAACGACTGGATGAAAAGTGTGGAGGAAAACTGATCTGAATCCTATATATAATACGTCTGACTCTAATAATACAAATGTATATGCAGAAAATTATCAGGAATGCCGAAGGGCTCTATGACCCGCGGTTCGAACATGACGCCTGTGGTGTCGGGCTGCTGGTCAACGTGCGTGGAATCAAGTCACACCAGCTTGTCGAGAAAGGTCTCCAGGTTCTGGAACATATGGTCCACCGCGGGGCGGAAGGTGCTGACCCCAAAACCGGCGACGGAGCTGGAATCATGGTCCAGATTCCACATGAATTCATTCTCCTGCAAGGAATTCCTGTGCCTGAAAAAGGACGTTATGGAGCCGGACTGGTATTCATGCCTCATGACGAAGACTCTCGCCAGATAATGCTCGGCATAATCGAACGCGAAGCCATTGACTTAGGGCTGAAACTGATCGCCGTCCGCGATGTACCGACAAACAACGAGCAGCTTGGATCTGTGGCACGCGCCGCCGAACCATGCATCAAACAGATTTTCGTTGCTGATGAAGAAAGCGACAAACCGGTGGAACTACGCCTTTACCTGCTGCGCAAAGCCGTTGAGAACAAGGTGCGATCACTCTCGCTTGAGGGAAAAGATAATTTCTACATCGTCTCACTGTCATCACGCATCATTGTCTATAAAGGTATGCTGTCGAGCCTTCAGCTGCGCTATTATTTTCCTGACCTTATGAACCCGCGTTTCACCACAGCGATGGCGCTTGTTCATTCCCGCTTCAGCACCAATACCTTTCCCACCTGGTCTCTGGCCCAGCCTTTCAGAATGCTCGGTCATAACGGTGAGATAAACACCATCCAGGGAAACAGGCTGTGGATGAAAGCCCGTGAGTATATGCTGAAACCGGCAGTCTTCGGCGAACGAGACATGGCTCCGGTCATTCAGCCCGGCATGAGCGATTCTGCATCACTTGACAATGTGCTTGAATTTTTCGTCATGTCAGGCATGAGTCTGCCTCGCGCACTGGCCATGCTCATACCGGAGTCGTTCAACGACAAGAATCCTATTTCCCCGGAGCTTAAAGCATTCTACGAATACAACTCGATCCTCATGGAAGCCTGGGACGGCCCGGCAGCTCTATTGTTCAGCGATGGCCGTTATGCCGGAGGTATGCTTGACCGCAACGGTCTGCGCCCGGCCCGCTATCTCATCACCAACAATGACACCGTTGTATTGGCATCGGAAATGGGCGTGCTTCCATTCGATGCTTCGGAAGTCAAGGAGAAAGGCAGACTGCGTCCGGGCAAAATGCTCATGGTCGATATGGAAGAAGGGAAAATCTACCACGATGCTGAACTCAAAGAAGCCCTTGCGTCCGAATTCCCTTATCGCGACTGGCTTTCGCGCAACAGGATCAACCTTGACAATATCAGCTCAGGCCGTAAGGTTGAGAACACCGTAACGGATTTCCGCCGCAAGCTTCATGCATTCCTCTATAACCGCGAAGAGGTCGAGAAGATAATCACCCCTATGCTGACAGACGGGAAGGAGCCTGTCAACTCGATGGGCAAAGACACCCCTCTTGCAGTTCTATCGGAAGAACCACAGTTACTCTTCAACTATTTCCGTCAGCATTTCGCTCAGGTCACCAACCCGGCCATAGATCCGCTGCGTGAAGAGCTTGTCATGAGTCTTGACAGCTATATCGGAGCCGTGAAACTTAATTTGCTTGATCCGTCGCCTGAGTTATGCAAGATGGTTCTGCTCAAGAGGCCTATCATCACTAACCGCGAACTCGACTTGCTCTGCAATCTGCGCTACAAGGGCTTCAATACCCGCAAATTGTCTATGACCTTCCCTGCGGCTGAAGGACATGAAGGTCTTGTAAAGGCAATAGAGCGCCTCTGCCGCGAAGCCGAAGAGGCTGTGGATGAAGGCTGCAACTACGTTATTCTGTCAGACCGTGGGGTTGACAGTGAGAACGCACCCGTACCGTCACTTTTGGCAACCTCTGCGGTCCATCACCATCTCATCGACTGCAAAAAACGCGTACAGACAGCTCTGATCATCGAGACCGCCGATGCCCGCGAGGTAATGCACTTCGCATTGCTCAGCGGCTATGGAGCAAGTGCCGTCAATCCTTATCTTGCCTTTGCCGTGATTGACGATATTGTAAAGCGCCACGACATACAGCTTGACTTCGACACCGCCTCAAAAAACTATATCAAGGCCGTTGACAAAGGATTGCTGAAAGTTATGTCGAAAATGGGAATATCGACAATCACAAGCTACAAAGGCGCGCAACTCTTTGAAGCCGTCGGACTGTCCGAGGGCATGTGTCGTGAATATTTCGGCAACACGGTCAGCAAAATAGGCGGCGTAGACATAGGACTGCTGTCACGCGACATAACCGCCGCACATAAAGAAGCTTTTTCAGAAGACTTCAACACCGAAAGTCCGCTGCCGTTCATAGGCCAGTATGCATTCCGCAAAGACGGCGAAAGCCATGCCTGGAATCCTGAGACAATCGCCACGCTGCAACTTGCCACCCGCCTCGGTAGCTATAAAAAGTTCAAAGAGTTCACATCGCTGGTCGACAATAAGCCCAAGCCCATATTCATCCGCGATTTTCTTGATTTCAAAAAAGGGACGCCCATATCGCTTGATGAAGTAGAGTCAGAAGAAGATATCATGAAGCGCTTTGTCACCGGCGCAATGAGCTTCGGGTCAATCAGCCGTGAGGCTCATGAAGCGCTCGGCATAGCCATGAATGCTATTGGTGCGCGCAGCAATACAGGCGAGGGAGGTGAAGACCCCGAACGCTTTGCCCAGCGTCCTGACGGTTCATCTGCCCGTTCTGCCATCAAACAGGTGGCATCAGGCCGCTTCGGCGTGACAACCGAATATCTTGTCAACGCCGATGAAATACAGATCAAGGTAGCGCAGGGGGCCAAACCGGGTGAGGGAGGCCAGCTTCCGGGATTCAAGGTCGACAAGATCATAGCCCGGACACGCCACTCGATTCCGGGCATTTCGCTCATCTCTCCCCCGCCCCACCATGACATATATTCCATCGAAGATCTCGCGCAACTCATTTTTGACCTCAAAAATGTCAACCCTGCGGCTAAAGTAAGCGTAAAACTTGTATCGGAGAGCGGAGTAGGAACAATTGCAGCCGGAGTAGCCAAAGCAAAAAGCGATCTCATAACAATCAGTGGCAGCGATGGTGGCACGGGAGCCTCTCCGGCAAGTTCGATCCGCTATGCCGGCGTACCGGTAGAGATCGGACTGGCCGAGACGCAGCAGACCCTTGTCATCAACAATCTGCGCGGACAAGTGAAACTCCAGGCCGACGGACAGCTCAAAAGCGCACGCGATGTGATCATCATGGCGATGCTCGGAGCGGAAGAATACGGCTTTGCCACGAGCGCACTTATTGTGCTCGGCTGCGTCATGATGCGCAAATGTCACAAAAACACCTGTCCGGTGGGCGTAGCGACCCAGAATGAGGAACTGCGTAAACGTTTTGCCGGACGCTCGGAATATGTTGTCAACTTTTTCCGTTTCCTTGCCCGTGAAATCAGAGAGACTTTAGCCGAGACAGGCGTAAGGAAACTCGATGAAATCATAGGCCGTACCGATATGCTCTTTGTCAAAGCCGGTATGGAAAATGGGAAAACCGCCGGACTCGACTTCAGCAGGCTGCTTCATATGCCGGAAGAGGCACAGACAAACGCCATAATAAATGTAATAACACAAAAGCATGACATCGACCGTGTGCTTGACCGCGAGATCATAAGCCGTTGCTATCCTGCCATCGAATCAGGAATGCCGGTAGAACTTGAATTCCCGATCTGCAACACCGACCGATCTGTCGGAGCCATGCTGTCAGGTGTGATAGCTAAAAAATTCGGCAATAACGGACTTCCTGACAACACCATCAACTGCACTTTCAAAGGAGCGGCCGGACAGAGTTTCGGAGCATTCCTCGCCCACGGAATTTCATTCCGCCTGGAGGGAGACGCCAATGACTACGTAGGCAAGGGCCTATCCGGAGGCAAGATCTTAATCGTGCCCCCTCAGGGATCCTCATTCAAGCCTCAGGAAAACATCATTGCAGGAAACACCATATTATATGGTGCCACATCAGGCGAAATCTATATCAACGGCCGTGTGGGCGAACGTTTCTGCGTCAGAAACTCCGGAGCAACCGCAGTGGTTGAAGGTGTCGGAGACCACTGCTGCGAGTACATGACCGGCGGCCGCACCGTAGTTCTTGGCTCTACCGGGCGTAACTTCGCAGCCGGCATGAGCGGAGGCATCGCTTATGTCTGGAATCCTGACGGCGATTTTGACTACTTCTGCAACATGGAAATGGTGGAACTCTCTCTGATCGAGGAGATGGCTGACAACCGTGAGCTATACAAACTCATCAGCAACCACTACCGCCATACCCACAGTCCGCTCGCCGGAGCCATGCTTGATGACTGGGACAACTATGTGGGTCAGTTCATAAAAGTGATTCCTATCGAATACAAGAAGGTGCTTCACGATGAAAAAGTGGCAAATCTTGAGCGTCGAATAGCCTCCATGCAGATGGACTGATCACCGGAAGGCTTTCAAAAATCCGTTATTACACCACCACACTCTAACGCAATCAAAAAAATGGGAAATCCTACTGCATTTCTTAATATACCGCGCAAGGAAGCCGGCTATCGCCCGGTGCACGATCGCGTCAATGACTATGGAGAAGTCGAGCAGACTCTCAACACTGAAGACCGCCGCCTGCAAGCATCACGCTGCATGGAATGCGGAGTGCCATTCTGCCACTGGAGTTGTCCGCTTGGCAACAGACAGCCGGAGTGGCAGGACCGCCTGTATAAAAACGATATCAAAGGAGCATATGAACTGCTGACAATGACCGATGACTTCCCGGAATTCACCGGGCGCGTCTGTCCGGCTCTCTGTGAGAAAGGCTGTGTGCTCAACAAGCAGCACGAAGCCGTCACTATCCGTGAGAATGAGGCAGCCATAGTGGAGCGAGCCTTCGCCGAAGGCTATGTGACATCCCGCCCGCCCAAAAAACGTAGCGGCCGGCGCGTAGCGGTGATAGGATCAGGGCCTGCCGGACTTGCCTGTGCCAACCAACTCAACCAGAAAGGTCACAGTGTGACTGTCTTTGAAAAAAACGAAGCTCCCGGAGGTTTGCTCCGCTTTGGCATACCTGATTTCAAGCTGAACAAAAGCATTATCGACCGCCGTCTGAATCTGCTGAAAGAAGAAGGCATAGAGTTTCGATGCGGAGTCAAGGCAGGAACAGACATCTCAATCGAAGATCTATTGAAAGACTTCGATGCTGTCTGTCTGGCAATGGGTGCGGAAGTGGCCCGTGATCTCAATGTGGAAGGACGAGATCTGAAAGGAGTTCATTTCGCTCTTGAACTTCTTCAGCAGCAGAACAGAGTAAATGCCGGAGTAGAGATCAGCCGTGAAAACCGAATTTCAGCCAAAGGGAAAAACGTGCTTGTGATCGGCGGCGGCGACACGGGGAGCGACTGTGTGGGCACAGCTCACAGGCAAGGCGCGCTTTCAGTCACTCAGATAGAGATCATGCCCAAGCCTCCGGTAGGCGACAATCCGGACACTCCCTGGCCCTACTGGCCTGTAGTGCTCAAGACTTCGAGTTCACATCTTGAAGGATGTGATCGCAGGTGGCTGCTTGACACCCGCAAGTTCATCGCCGACAGGGAGGGTCGCGTCAAGGAAGTGGAAGTTGAAGAAGTCAGATGGGAAAAGGAGCCTGAAAGCGGACGCATGAAGCTGATACATACCGGTAATACCGATGTGATCAAAGCAGAACTTGTACTGCTGGCTATGGGGTTCACCAATCCGGTTGCAGAAGGCATAATCGATGCTCTCAAAGTCGACAAGGACGCCCGTGGCAATGTCTGCACCGACTCCTCAGGCCAGTCAAGCGTCAAGAAAGTGTTCGCAGCCGGCGATGTTGCCACCGGAGCATCACTTGTAGTCCGCTGCATCGCTTCCGGACGGAATGCCGCCAATGGAATTCACGCCTACCTTTCAAGTCTCAGTCAAGACTGACGGCGCGGCTAGTCTGGGATCGGACTATTGAAAGAAATCCACCTATTATATCGGCGCCACAGTTGCTTATAATGCTTTCCGGATGAAACTGAAGGCCAAAAACCGGCAATTCAGTATGGCGTACAGACATTATGTTGCCGTCTTCGTCTTGCGAACTTACTGCAAGCGATGGCGGCAGCGTTTCTTTTGCCACAATCCATGAATGGTAACGCCCTACAGTAATTGCCTCACACTCTATACATCCGAGCAACGGATCAGAAGAATCGACATTTTTCAATCTCGACAGATGACCGTGAGCAGGATGGTCAAGATGCCTGAGCGATCCGCCGAAATACTCAGCTATCGCCTGACATCCGAGACAGATTCCCAAAATCGGTTTGGTATGCGAACACAAATCAATAGCTTTCATCAGACCTGACGCTTCTGCCGGCAAACCCGGTCCGGGGGAGATTATAAGCGCATCATAATTATCAATACTGTCAAATGGAATTTCATCGTTTTTGACCACATTCCACGAAAACTGGAACGGCATCCTGCTGACACAGTCTCTCAATAGCCCTATTATGTTATGGACAAATGAATCGTGGTTGTCAATAATAAGCAGCCGCATATGCGTTGATGTGATTCTGTCGGTCTTTATGGTCTGATTAATGCCGAACTTCGGGGCTGCAAAATTACATTTTATTTAATATCCATCCAATTATTTTCATAATTTTGTGGTCTGTAACCATCAGACACCGACCAATGCCTTACCCGACTATTTCTCGTGAAGAACTGCGCAGACAGATGAACGATCTGGGGCGCAAGCGTATCCCTTTCATATGGGGAGTTGATTTTGATGCCAGCAATGGGTTTGTCAGAGATGATATCCGGGAGTGCCGCGAAATTCTGTGGTCTGTCAACGGTGTAGGTAATATCGATGCAGAAGACCAATGCCAGCCACAGCCATCACTCAGAATTGTCGAAGTAACTGACATTCGTGACTATCGGTCTATGTTTGACACTGTAACGAATGGGCTGATGCGCGGCGACTCGTTCCTGACAAACCTTACTGTACGCACAAAGGTGACATGCAGTTGCTCGCTCAAAGAACTGTTCTGCCATGTCAAGGCTCCTTACAAAATACTGATTGGCGACGAGTTTGTGTGTTTCTCCCCGGAACCGTTTGTAAGAATATCCGAAGGCCGTATATCCACCTACCCTATGAAAGGTACGATCGACGCCTCGATTCCGCATGCCGAAGAAACTCTGATGACAGACTATAAGGAATTGTGCGAACATTACACCATAGTCGACCTTATGCGCAATGATCTGAATTCAGTTGCTGAGAATGTAAGAGTAGACCGGTTCCGATATGTTGAAAAGATATTTGCCACAAACAAGACCATCCTCCAGACCAGTTCTGAAATATCAGGCAGCCTTCCGGCTGGAAAAGAATTTGATTTTGGCGATCTGATTCTGCCTCTGTTACCTGCAGGAAGCATCACGGGGGCACCCAAAGAGGCCACTGTCCGCCTTATCAAAAGCGCCGAAGACGCACCGCGCGGATGGTACACCGGTGTATTCGGGTTCTTCGACGGGAAGATTATGGACTCCGCTGTGATGATCCGCTGTGTGCAACGCGATAACGATGGTTCGCTCTACTTCCACAGCGGAGGTGGAATTACGATAAACAGCCAATGCGACAACGAGTACCAGGAGGTACTGACAAAAGTATATCTGCCACAATGACCCAGAATAACCCGCTATTCATTGAAACCATACGCTGGAGCGATGGAAAATTCCATTTGCTCGAACTGCATCGCAGACGCATGGAGAGAACACGTCTTGAAGTATTCGGCTCTGCTTGCGGAGTGCCTGACCTGACATGGCTTCCGCCTGTACCTGAAAATCTGAAAAACCAGACTGTGAAATGCAGGGTGATTTATGACATTGCAATACGCAGCGTAGAGTTTGAGCCGTATGCTCAACGGAAAGTCGGATCGCTGAAAATCGTTGATGGCGGGGGCATCGACTACCACCTCAAGTATCACGACAGGAGTGCGCTCTCAGGACTCGCAGGGATGCGAGGTGATGCCGATGAAGTGATAATAGTGAAAGACGGTTTCATCACCGACACATCCTACTCAAATCTGATTTTTGCAGCCGGTGACCGTCTGCTCTCCTCTGACCGCCCGCTGCTTCACGGAGTAATGCTGTCTCATCTGCTCGAATCCGGAAAAGTATCGGCTGCCACTCTAAGACCGGATGACATCCTGCCTGGCAACCGCTATGGGATAACAAGTGCATTCATGGTAAACGCTATGCTTCCGCTTGATACAGCAAAGCCCATTGATATCAGCAACATAATCAGATGACCTACATCCGGGTTCTCACCAAGGTCAGAAAAGCGTAGCTTACGGATGTACGCGGGTCAGTATGTTCAAAAGTGATTGCATCCGGATTAAAAGGCTGCAATCCGTGTTCTGTCCAGACTGACCATTCGGCCATTCCAAGTTTCGGGAAAAGAGTGTCAGCATCAGGTGCGACCGCGTCAATCAGAGTCAGTTCGATTCTGTCAGTCGTACTCAGAGCCTGACGATAGATCTCTCCACCACCTATAATATATGGCGCCGGGCTGTCAGGTCCACAAAGCGCAATCGCCTTCTCAAAAGAAGAGACTGCCTCGATGCCCGGAGCCTTATAAGCCTGATTGCGGGTCACTACAATATTGCGACGTCCGGGAAGAGCTCCTTTCGGAAAAGATTCGAATGTACGCCGCCCCATGATTATAGGATGTCCCATAGTGAGCGATTTGAATCTTTTCAGGTCTTCGCTTATATGATACAGCAGATCGCCGTCACGCCCGATGGCGAAATCACGTGTGCATGCCACGATTATCGCAGGGGCTGAGATTGATGTCGGAACTGTCATACGGCAACTGTAGCTTTGATGTGGGGCTGGGCTTCGTAATCTTCAAGCTGAAAGTCCTCATATTTGAAATCGAATATATCCTTCACTTCGGGATTGATGCGCATACGCGGCAGACGTCCGGGAGTACGCTGAAGCTGAGTGCGCACCTGCTCGAAATGATTGTGATATATATGAGTGTCACCGAGAGTGTGGATGAACTCTCCCGGTTGCAGGCCTGTTACCTGCGCCACCATCATTAGCAGAAGTGCATATGATGCAATATTGAATGGCACACCGAGGAAGCAGTCGGCACTACGCTGATAGAGCATCAGTGACAGACGGCCGTCAGCCACATAGAACTGAAACAGCAGATGACATGGAGGAAGCGCCATCTGAGGCAGAGCGGCTACATTCCACGCGCTTACTATTATTCGGCGCGATTCGGGATTTTCGCGTATGGTGCGGATCACCTCCGAAATCTGGTCTATATGACCCCCGCTGTAATCAGGCCACGAACGCCACTGGGATCCATAGACCGGACCAAGCTCTCCACCGGCATCAGCCCACTCATTCCAGATACGCACTCCGTTTTCCTGCAGGTAATGTACATTTGTATCTCCTTTCAGAAACCAGAGAAGTTCATAGATTATCGACTTCAGATGCAATTTCTTGGTTGTCAGCAACGGGAACCCCTCACTGAGATCAAATCGCATCTGGTGTCCGAAAATGCTGCGGGTTCCGGTCCCGGTTCTGTCACCGCGGTCAATGCCCTCAGTCATTATTTTGTCGAGCAGGTCGAGATATTGTTTCATGATTATTCAATTTTTATACTCTTTGGGATATCAGGAGATTCCGTTTACAACAATCGCTTTCGGTCGCGAAGGGCAGACATACTGACAAGCCCCGCAGCCTATGCAGCGGGAAGCATCCACAACCGGTAATGGCCCGTTACAGCCGGAAGCCGGCGTCATGCTTATGGCATCGGCCGGACAGCGCCTTGAACATGCACCGCAGTTCACACCATCGTTATAGGAAATACACAATGATCGGTCTACATCAGCAAGTCCTACCCGGCTACGGCGTTTCTCGGATATGGTCAACGGATGCAATGCCCCCGTGGGACACAGGTCGGCACATCGCGTGCAGTCATAGATACACCATGACAGATCGTAGTCCTTTACGGGATGTAGTGCCCTGAGCAGACCATACTCCTCCAGAGATGCTTTAAGCACTCCCTGCGGGCAGTGACTGATGCAGAGTCCGCAAGAGGTGCATCGGTCAAGAAATTCCCGGCGGCTACGTACACCCGGCGGCGGCACTGCAAGCATACGGCGCCGTGGCGACACAGATGCAAGCGCGTCAGCAGCCTTTGCCACCATAGGAGCCGCCGCGACAACAGCGCCCACAGTCAAAAATTTACGCCGGTCAAGTAGTTTCGGCTCTGTTACCGAAACTTCGCTCTTATCAGTCTTGTGACCGGAAACAGTCTCCAGATGCCCCCCCTGCATTCCGGCAGCCGATCCGGCAATCGGGTTGCGGACCTTCTGCATCAGAGGGATTGACAGCTGATGACGGTTGAACGTATAGCTTATCGCATCATTGGGACAATCAGAAAGACAATCAAAACAGACAACGCAGCGTGATGTATCGACCACGTGACTGCTGAGATCAATACACGACGATTTACATCTATGCTCACACTTTCGACACTGAATACACTTGTCAGTATTGATATCTATATGAAAAATAGAATATTTTGAGACAAAACTCAGAGTTGTACCTACAGGGCATACAGAATTACACAGTGTACGTCCATGCAGAAATGCGATAAGGCCCACTATAAGCATAGTCACCACGGCAATCGAAATACCGAGACCGGAAGCCACGGCAACACGTAACTGCGGTTGCTTTTCAATTTCATACCAGGCATTCAGGATCTCACCCCAAATAGGCCTGACAACATTCAGGCCAAAGCGTCCGAAGACGCTATAAGGATCAAAAAATGATGTCACCGCTGAAATGCCAAGAAAGATCGAAAGTACCACAATAAACAACGAAATGTGGCGCAATGAAGTGTGAGGCAAAGAATAATGATAGTGCCAGCGGGGCTTGACGCGCCTGCGCATACGGGGTAAACGGGAACAAAGATCCTGATATATACCAAGCGGACAGAATGTCGAGCAGTAAATTCGGCCAAAAAGCAGCGTCACGATAAGCCATATCACAAATGTAGCCAATGAGAATGCCATTGCCGCAGGAAATATCTGGACTTTGGCAAGCCATGAAGCCACAGCCGGTACTGTCTGCCCGTAATCGGCAAACAGGCCTACGAGCAGCGAAAAGACAACTATCGCAACCAGAGTGCGCCCCAGGCGGAGACTATTGACAGACTTCTTCATTTTTCAAGACAACGAAGATTACGTACCAGATCGGTCAAGGCTGTGATCTGCGCCATGCGACGCGGTATGTCGATGTGGTCGGGACACATCGGCAGACACTGGCCACAGTTTATGCAGTGCTGGGCCTGCTGAGGATCGGGGATACTGTTACAGAAACGGTCAAAGAAAATATCAGCCTTGGATTTGAAATCCTGATCGTCAAGCTCACCGGGAAGATAGCCGCGATACCGGGCCTGATCTACAAAAATAAGATTGTCAGGGATGTTGATGCCATACGGACAAGGCATACAGTTGTCACAGGCCACACAGTCAATCTGGCTGATAGGTTCATAAGCATCAGCCACACGCGGCGAAACGTTCTCTACCTCGGCAAGAGCTTCCGGACGCGTCCCACACGAAGTGAAGGCCATCGAGCCAAAAGCGATTCCGCCTACACGGCCAAGCCATTGCCGGCGGTTCATTCTCTGCATGATCCGGAGTCTGATAGGGTTGCTACAGCTAAAGCCGAAATTCCCTCGCCACGGCCTTCGAACCCAAGACGTTCGGTAGTGGTGGCCTTGACAGAGACGCAACGAGAGGGGATATCCAGATCTGAAGCGACATTTTCAATCATCTGAGGAATGAATGTCAGAAGTTTCGGGCGCTGGGCCACAATTGTCACATCTACGTTGTTGATAGAAAAACCCTCTCCGACAATCAGCTCGACCACACGTCGCAGAAGCACACGCGAGTCTGCTCCGGCATAAGTCTGGTCTGTGTCAGGAAAATGATAGCCTATATCACGCATGGCTGCTGCTCCAAGAAGAGCGTCAGCCAAAGCATGAAGGGCTACATCGGCATCACTATGACCGAGAAGCCCTTTTTCATAAGGTATTTTTACACCGCAGAGTATCAGATCGCGATTGTCTGTCAGACGATGAACGTCATAACCCATTCCGGTACGTATCATCATGATTCTAATTTTATTTTCGTCCAAAAATTTCCTTTATACCGTCCATGTCGAAAGTGAGCGTGAAACGGAGAGTCTGGTCGAGAGGTGAGGTCTGGGCTGTGGCAAGCATATAGCTGGCATCAAGACGTAGCACATTCAGAGCGAAACCGGCTCCGAGACCGAAATACTGAAGATTGCCCTTGGTGGGGTTCTGGTAATAATATCCGGCCCGCAGGAAAAACTGCTGGTTATAATTGTATTCCGCGCCAAGCGACCAAGAAATCTCACGAAGTTCCTCTTTCAATCCGCCAGGAGCATCGGTGAACGATTTGAAAATTCCGGTGATCGGCGACATATTGCGCCAGTCATCCTCCGCTATCACCCACTCTTTTTCACCTTCAATATCATCCGGGTAGTCCGAACGGCGAGGTTTGGTAGGCACAAGAAGCTTATTGAGGTCAAGATTGAAAGCTATATTGTGATAATCGGCAAGAGGATAAGTGAATGATGTCCCGATTTTCAGATTGGTCGGAAGGAATGCCGGGTTGTCACCATTCTGATATTCGACCTTCGACCCTATATTTGAAATGTTCCATCCCCATGACCACTGGCATTCATTGCGGCCTATGATCGGGTATGAAGTGAAATAACCTGCAATATCAGCGGCAAAAGCCGATGCTCCCGTAGACTGGCTCGCGTCACTGTCATAGCCGAATCCAAGGTCACTGTATATGTAGCGGAAAACTATACCCATAGAGAACTTCTCGGAGAGTTTACGCGAGTAACCGACATCAATCGACATTTCATACGGGTTCAGAGTCTGTCCGGCAGAGCCTCCGGTTGGATCTGTTGTCACCTCACCGAGTGAGAAATAGCGCAATGAGGCCGATACAGCCTGATTGTCTTCCGAGCCGACCTTCCAATAGCCTGAAAGATTTGCAAGAAAAATATCATTGACAAGTTTACGCAGCCAGGGAGTATAGCTGAGCGACACAGCGGCCTGTGAATAGGCAAAGGCATATTTTGACGGATTCCAGAACTGACTGTTGGCATCCGGTTCAGTCGCTGCTCCAAGATCGCCCATCGAAGCGCCTCGCGCATCCGGAGCGATGTTCAGCGAGTTGACACCGGTCTCAACCGGATTGAAGTCATTTTTGTCCTGAGCGACAGCCGAAAAAGGCGTCCCGGCAAAGACACATATTGTCAGTAATATTATTAGGCGGAATAGACGCATGGTGCAAAAACAAATATTTATACAAATTTATAACTGAATTTCCGGCTTTTTATTGTCCGGTGGCCGTAGAAATCCATATCACTATTTTTAGGTATTTCCTATTATATAAATAATTATTAAGTTTGCATCCCCGTTTTGCAGCCATATCTGCGAAACTGCATTATTATAACGTTTTTATCCATGCGACTATCCGATCTTAAACCGGGCGAAACCGGAATAGTAGTGAAAATACTTGGCCACGGAGCCTTCCGCAAGCGAATGCTGGAAATGGGCTTCGTCAGAGGCCGTGAAGTCAATGTGTTGCTTGACGCTCCTCTTCACGATCCTGTGAAATATCAGATAATGGACTATGAGGTTTCTCTCCGCCGGTCTGAAGCCGAACTGGTCGAAATAATTGCTGATAATGAAAAAAGTGATACCGCAGGAACCGCGGTGATCAACCACACCGAGACCATCAGTGAGAAAGCCATGCCTGTTCAGGCTCATGAAAAAGGGCTGCGAACCATAAATGTAGCCCTCATTGGCAATCCCAACTGCGGCAAAACCACGCTGTTCAATATTGCCTCAGGAGCTCGCGAGCATGTAGGCAATTACAGTGGTGTCACTGTCGATGCCAAATCAGGCACATTCAAATACAAAGGATTCCGTTTCAATATTGTCGACCTGCCAGGCACCTACTCTCTGGCGTCATACTCTCCGGAGGAACTATATGTCAGACGATATCTGAAGGAAAAGACTCCTGACGTGATCATCAATGTGGTTGATGCCTCCAATCTTGAACGCAACCTATATCTGACCACCGAGCTGATCGACATGGACCGGAGTATGGTCATAGCTCTCAATATGGCCGACGAACTTGAACGCTCAGGGCGGAAACTCGACTTCAAAACCCTTGGCGAGATGATCGGTGTGCCTATAGTCCCCACTTCAGCCCGCAATGGGTCCGGCATAAATGAACTTTTCGACACCGTGATAAGCGTGTTTGAAGGAACCGATCCTGCCGTCAGACACATACATGTAAACCTTGGCAACGACATCGAGCAGGCCCTTTCAGAAATCAAAGACACGCTGAAAGAAAATCCGCATATCGGACGGCATTTCTCGCCCCGCTATCTTGCTATCAAGCTGCTCGAATCCGATGCCGAAGTAGAAGATATGGTCAAATCTCTTCCTGACGGCAAAGAGATACTTGGGCTTCGCGACAAAAAACTGCAAAAGCTTTCAGAAATACAGAAAGATGCAGACGTAAACATGTCCATAGCCAATGCCAAATACGGCTTCATAGCCGGCGCTTTGGCCGAGACTCTTGAATCGTCAAAAAAAGAAAAGATCAATTCGACACACATAATCGACACCATAGTCACCAACCGCCTGTTCGGCTTTCCTATATTTATAGGTATAATGGCTTTCATCTTCTGGGCCACATTCGAATTAGGCTCCTACCCGATGGAATGGATCGAAAGTGCTGTCGGATGGCTGGGAGAGATGGTCAGGGAATATATGCCTGACGGCATGATCAAGGATCTGATAGCCGACGGTATCATAGGCGGTGTAGGCGGTGTGATTGTCTTCCTCCCCAACATCCTGATTCTGTATCTATGCATTTCGTTCATGGAAGATTCAGGCTATATGGCCCGTGCGGCGTTTATTATGGACAAGGTGATGCACAGGCTGGGGCTCCACGGCAAATCGTTCATTCCGCTGGTCATGGGCTTCGGCTGTACCGTCCCCTCGATCATGGCCTGCCGGTCTATCGAAAGCCGCTCAAGCCGGCTGATCACCATACTCATAAATCCTTTCATCAGCTGCTCGGCCCGTCTGCCCATCTATGTACTGCTCATAGGGACATTCTTCCCTGACCATGCCACTCTGATGTTCATGTGTCTATACTTCACAGGAATCATAGTGTCCGGATTCACAGCCCGCATGTTGCGCCGCTTCCATTTCGGGCAGGATGTGACGCCGTTCGTCATGGAACTCCCACCATACCGTGTACCGACGCTCAAAGCCACACTGCGCCACATGTGGGGCAAAGGCGAACAGTATCTGCGCAAAATGGGCGGCGTGATCCTTGTAGCAAGTATTATTGTCTGGGCCCTCAACTATTTTCCTCTTCATGACGGACAAAACGCTCAGAATGTGTCAGCCGAAACCGTGACAGACGATTCGGCCATAGACCCATCACGTGACAGCTATCTCGAAATGGCCGGCAAAGCCATAAACCCGCTGCTCGAACCGCTTGGATTCCACTGGCGCGCATCTGTAGCGGCTCTTGCCGGAGTTCCCGCCAAAGAGATTGTGGTCTCCACCCTCGGTGTGCTCTATACCGGCGATGAAGAAGCAAGCGAACAAAGCCTTTCAACCCGACTGACATCGCCAAACGACGCCACCGGCAAGCCGGATTTCACAGCTGCCGCCGCACTCAGTTTCATGATATTCGTCCTGCTCTATTGCCCCTGCATCGCCACTATAACGGCCATCGTAAAGGAGACCGGCAATCCGCGCTACGGACTGTTCTCAGTGCTTTACAACACAGCCATAGCCTGGGTTGTAGCCTTTATCGTCTATCGCATAGCGCTCCTTATCTAAGGCCTGCATAGCAAATTTTAGAAGTCCGTTTGGGCAAAACTCACGGAATTTGTTTAATTTTGTCGCCGACATGACTCTTGCCCTGTTCATAGCACGTCGGCTCAGCCTGCGCACCGCATCAGGAAAAACGCAGTCTGGAATAGCCATCGCGGTCACCGGAATAGCACTTTCCGTGATCGTGATGTTGCTGTCGATTGCCGTCATGATGGGATTCAAAAACGAAATCCGCCACAAAATCATGGGCTTCGACTCCCAGATCACGATTTCGCTTCACGCCCCATCAGACGGGCGCGACGGATCTCTGATCAACATCGATGATCTCGACAAAGCATTTAAGGTCCTGCCTCAGAACGCATCCGCAACTCTGACAATCAGGCAGCCTGTCATCCTTAAAACGCCTGACAACTTCACCGGCGCAGTAGTGAAAGGCATGGGCAGGGATCACGACTGGAAATTCGTGAGCGAGAATCTGACAGCGGGAACCATCCCCGACTACAATGCAGATTCAACTCTATATCACACCGTAATCTCACATAACATCGCACAGAAACTGAATGTGGGCTGCGGCGACAAAATCGATGCATATTTTCTGGGAGGTGACACATACCGCACACGACGTTTGAAAATAGCCGGAATTTATGACACGCATTTCAGCGAATATGACAACGCATATATCTTCGCCACATTGCCTATGCTCAGCGCCCTGGCCGGCATTGACGAACGGCTTGGTACCGTGGTGGAGATCAACGGACTTGACAGCGACACAGAAATCTCCGAGACCGCAGGCAAACTGTCAGCCACCCTGATGGACGACATCTACACCGGACGTTCCGACAAATTCTATTCCGTCACCGACGTCCATTCAAGCGCAGCCCTCTACTTCAACTGGCTGGCACTGTTAGACACAAATGTGATTGTCATTCTCACAATCATGTCTCTGCTGACATGCCTGACACTTGTGTCATCGCTTTTCATACTTATTCTTCGCAGGGTCAACATGATCGGCATCCTCAAAGCCCTCGGCGCATCAGATTCACTGATCCGCAGAGCTTTCGTATGGCTGACCATGCGCCTGCTCATCCTGGGACTTCTCATAGGCAATGCGATTGCCATCGGCATAATACTCCTTCAGACCACTACCGGCTTCATACCGCTTGACCCCGAAGCCTATTATCTGGACCATGTCCCCATGGAATTCAATCTGGCCGCACTGCTAATACTGAACGCAGGAATCATCCTCGTTTCGGCGCTTGTGCTGATCCTTCCATCAGCCATAATCACAACCATTCCACCCTCACGTGTAATCAATTACGACTGACCCACCCCCCTTCACCGCAACTCTACACCTGACATCAGCAATATAAACATACGTAATTTTCTCAAAAGAACCACAAAAACATTGCTTTGAGCCCAAAAAAACATTATCTTTGCATTAGTGTTAACCTCAAAGCTATAATACACAGAAAAAAACAACAACATTATCAATATCTAATTAACAGAATGAAAAGAGTTTATACATTTGGAGACGGCAAAGCAGAAGGCAATGCCTCCATGCGCAATCTCCTCGGCGGCAAAGGCGCGAACCTCGCCGAAATGAACCTTCTCGGCATGCCGGTGCCTCCCGGCTTCACTATCACAACCGAAGTCTGCACCGAGTACACCCAGTATGGCCGTGACAAAGTTGTCAAAGATCTTACTGCAGAAGTTCAGGCCGCAATTGCTCACGTCGAGCAGCTCACCGGCAAAAAATTCAACGATCCTGAGAACCCGCTTCTCGTGTCAGTACGCTCAGGTGCCCGCGCATCAATGCCCGGCATGATGGACACCGTCCTCAACCTCGGCATGAACGACGCTACAGTTGAATCTCTCGCCAAAAAGAGCGGCAACGCCCGTTTCGCATGGGACAGCTACCGTCGTTTCGTACAGATGTATGGCGATGTTGTGCTCGGCATGAAGCCCAAAAGCAAAGCTGACATAGATCCCTTCGAAGAAATCATGGACAAGGTCAAGGAAGAAAAAGGCGTCAAACTTGACACCGAACTTACCGTGGAAGACCTCCAGAACCTTGTGAAACTCTTCAAAGCCGCTGTAAAGGAATACACAGGCAAAGACTTCCCCAATGACGCCTGGGAACAGCTCTGGGGCGGCATCTGCGCCGTGTTTGACAGCTGGATGAACGAACGTGCAATTCTCTACCGTCGCATGAACCAGATCCCCGAAGAATGGGGCACAGCCGTCAACGTACAGGCAATGGTCTATGGCAACATGGGCGACAACTCAGCCACAGGCGTGGCATTCAGCCGTGACGCAGCAACCGGCGAAAATATCTTCAACGGCGAATACCTCATCAACGCCCAGGGCGAAGACGTGGTCGCCGGTATCCGCACCCCCCAGCAGATCACAGTAGAAGGCTCACGCCGCTGGGCCGCCCTCCAGGGCATCAGCGAAGAAGTGCGCGCTGAAAAATATCCTTCACTCGAAGAATCAATGCCCGTCTGCGCCGCCGAGCTCATCGCAATAGCAGGCCGTCTTGAAAACTACTACAAAGACATGCAGGATATGGAATTCACCATCCAGGACGGCAAACTCTGGATGCTCCAGACCCGCAACGGCAAACGCACAGGCGCTGCAATGGTAAAGATCGCTATGGACCTTCTCCGCGCAGGCGAAATCGATGAAAAAACCGTGCTCAAGCGCATGGAACCGCAGAAACTCGATGAACTCCTCCACCCCGTGTTCGACAAAGCAGCACTCAAGCGCGCAGAAGTCGTGGCAAAGGGTCTTCCCGCATCTCCCGGCGCAGCCGCCGGCCAGATCGTATTCTCGGCTGAAGAAGCAGAAGCCTGGAGCGAAAAGAAACGCAAAGTCGTGCTCGTCCGCATCGAGACATCTCCTGAAGACCTCCGAGGTATGGCCGTAGCACAAGGTATCCTCACAATGCGCGGCGGTATGACATCTCACGCAGCCGTAGTAGCCCGCGGTATGGGCAAATGCTGTGTGTCAGGTGCAGGCGAAATCCGTGTCGACTACAAAGAAAAAACAGTTGAGATGGGCGGCAAAGTCTACAAAGAAGGTGACTGGATCTCACTCAACGGCTCGACTGGAGAAGTTTACAACGGCCAGGTTCCCACAACCGAACCCGAACTCGGCGGCGACTTCGGCGCAATCATGAATCTTGCGTCCAAATACACCAAAACACTCGTCCGCACTAACGCAGACTCACCCCGCGACGCAAAGCAGGCCCGCCACTTCGGCGCACAGGGCATCGGTCTCTGCCGCACAGAACACATGTTCTTCGAAGGCGACCGCATCAAAGCTGTACGCGAAATGATCCTCGCATCTGACGAAGAAGGCCGTCGAGTAGCCCTCGCCAAACTCCTTCCGATGCAGCGTGGCGACTTCGAAGGCATCTTCGAAGCTATGGACGGCTACGGAGTGACCATCCGCCTCCTCGATCCCCCCTTGCACGAATTCGTACCCCACCAGACCGCCACTCAGAAGGTAATGGCCGAAGAAATGGGCATCACCCTCGAAGAAGTAAAGGCCAAGGTTGACTCACTTGAAGAATTCAACCCGATGCTCGGCCACCGTGGCTGTCGTCTCGGCATCACCTACCCCGAAATCACCGAGATGCAGACCCGCGCCATCATCGAAGCCGCCCTCGCAGTCAAAGCCCGCGGAATCGACGTGCACCCCGAAATCATGATTCCTCTCGTAGGCTCACTCAAGGAAATCCAGAACCAGGCCGACGTGATCAACATCACAGCAGCCAAGGTATTCGAAGAAACCGGCCAGAGCGTACCCTACAAAGTAGGAACAATGATCGAAGTGCCCCGTGCAGCCCTCGTTGCCAACCAGATCGCTGAAGTTGCCGACTTCTTCTCATTCGGCACAAATGACCTCACCCAGATGACCTTCGGCTTCTCTCGCGATGACGCACCCAAGTTCCTCAAATTCTACAAGGAACACGGCATCATCAAGACCGATCCCTTTGAAGTACTCGACCAGGAAGGCGTAGGCCAGCTCGTCAGAATGGGCGTTGAAAAAGGACGTGCCACCAAATCCGAACTCAAAGTAGGTATCTGCGGCGAGCATGGCGGCGAACCTTCATCAGTCAAATTCTGCGCCAAACTCGGCATGAACTACGTCAGCTGCTCACCCTACCGTGTGCCCATCGCCCGCGTAGCCGCGGCGCAGGCTGCTATTGAGGACTGAGCAAGCAACCTAATAACCAGATAATTAGGCGGTAGGCTCTTGACATTCAGAGTCTACCGCCTATTATTTTGAACATGGAATAATACGTTTGGATTGCCATCTCTACGGAAATGCCCTCCCCTAAATTGTTACTTAACTATGAAAACTGCTACAAGACCCACCCTTGCCGATGTTATCGAATGTGCCCGCAAAGCCGGGGAAACAGCAATGGAATATTTCCGCTGCAGCCACGAAATCGGCATGCACAACAAGCTAAACGACAGCGATATTGTCACCATTGCCGACAAGCAATCTGAAACTGTCATCAAAAGCTATATCCAGACCAGATACCCTGACCACGCCATACTTTCGGAAGAATCAGGCGAAACTGACGGTTCTGCCGGCTATCGCTGGGTGATTGATCCGATTGACGGAACCACCAATTTCTTCGCCGGGATTCCATTCTGGGCTATAAGTATCGGTGTGGAACATAACGGACAGACTGAAATCGGCGTTGTATATCTGCCCGCAACCGGCGAGCTCTTCCATGCAATCAGAGGTCAGGGTGCTTTCCTAAATGACATTCCGATCCACACCTCTCCCGAATCACACCTTTCACGCTGTGTGATCTCGACCGGCTTTCCAGTTGACAAGGATACAAATCCTGACAACAACCTCGACAATCTTGCCGTCATAATGCCTCTTGTCAGAGATATACGCCGCCTCGGATCGGCAGCGTCCGATATCTGTTATGTAGCCGCCGGCTTTCTTAACGGATACTGGGAGCTGAACCTGCATGAATGGGATGTCAATGCCGCTACACTGATCCTTGAAGAAGCCGGAGGGAAGTGCACACGTTTCCGCGAAGACCGCAATATTTCACTCGTCTGCGGTCCTCAGGCTATCCATGACCAGCTTCTGTCACGGCTCAATCCTCGGCCAACAACAGCGTCCGGCTGCAGGCGCTGACTCATCAACCGCCTGCCAACACACCTGAAAAGCCGGCAAAATAAAACTGCGCAGATTTTTTCGCCAAACTTTTTTTCGGTTTAAAAAAAAGTTACTACTTTCGCAGCATAGAAGCTCAGACTGCCACTCACGGCCCGTAACTCAAACTGAAAAAAATAAAAAAAAATACCTTCCGCAATATGATATTCAATTTCCGCATTGTGTCTGACGAAGCAGACAACTTCAAACGCGAAATCCAAATTGATGCAGACGCGACATTCCTCGACCTCCGCAATGCGATCTGTGACTCTGTCGGCTATGACAAAGGCCAGTTCAGTTCGTTCTTTCTCTGCGATGACGGATGGGAACGCAACCAGGAAATATGCCTTGAAGACATGGGCTCCGACTCTTCCGAAGACGTATATCTGATGGAAGATACCCCGCTCAGCGACTTTATCGAAGACGACGGCCAGAGAATGGTGTGGGTGTTTGACTACATGACTGACCGTTCTTTCTTCATTGAAATGAAAAAATCTATCCCCGGAAAGAGTCTTAAAGACCCGCTGTGCACCATCTCTATGGGTGAGGCGCCCTCGCAGTTTATCGACCTCGATGACTTCGACGCAAAGATTGACGCAAAAGCCGCTCAGGCCGCAGCCTCGACAGATCTTGACGATGAATTCTACGGGTCTACCGAATTCAATGAAGACGAATTTGACGCAGCCGGGTTTGACGAAATGACATTCGACGAATAATCCGTCACCTCTCACCTCTCCTACTTAAAAAACTCCTACAGAATCTATAAGTGTAACAACATCCGGCAGCCTGCTTACATACAGGACTGCCGGATGTTATTTATAAATACTTTCTGTTCAGAAGCCAGCTTATATCTCTATGGTAATCTTTGGAGTCAGCCGGCAGCCGATGCTTTCTTTAAAATCACACAGTCCTACGGCTGGAATGCCGTCAGATGAAGCCGGTCCCAGATCAAAGAAGCGCACACCGCTTGCCGGGATGCTTTCGGCATAGTGCCTGATTATATTGTATGACAGGAAGTTCATGGGTCGGGAATCACGTCCTTCCGGCAGATCGCCCCAATAGATCAGCTGAACCGTTTCCGGCGAAGTATGATAGATAATCGCCGAGGCTATGCCCTTACCCTCTTTCCTGACGATAAAGAAATCCATACTGATGATCTTCGATGTCGCCACAATGTCATCCAGAGTCATATGCACAGGATAGCCGTGACTTTCGTGATTCACGCGGATAATGCTGTAGATCTCCTCGATCTCGGCATCAGTCGGATCAACGCAACACTCGAATTCAAGCCCACGGCAAACGGATGCCGAGAGATTGCGCCGTGCGCTGGCCCACAGACGCTCATCGAACAATGAAAAATCACTGAGCGAATAATGATAATTGAAATCGGCATAAAGCTGCCGCCCGCCGCCCGACAGCAGGCAGAGAGCCTGACGGCTGAAACGGGAACAGCCGCTGTCATAACAGGCCGGAGGCAAAGTGACCACCACCGGCTTTCCACATGCCCGTCCATATGCCTTAAGCTCCACAGCTGCGTCAAGATAGTATGACAGGCGCTGTGGCCCACGCTCCTCCATCCCGCCGAACGGAGCGGAAAACGGAGAACGCAATAGTCCGCCACGCTCTCCAAGTATGATCCCCAGACGGATCTTCCCCTTGTCATCTGCAAAGGCAAGATAGTGCACATCGTCACATTTGCTACGGTTCAGCTGACTGAACTCCACAGAATTGAATGTATGTGATACCGATTTAAAAAGTGCGGCATATTCATCGGGGGTAATTCGCTTAAATTGCACGTGAAAAACTCAAAATTCAAAAAACAGTTAAACTCAAATTGCTATTGCAGTTCTCCTTTACCCTCACGGATAATCTCAGGTGAGCGACTGTCAGTCAGATCGACCACCGTAGACGGCAAGGGCATGCCGCCTGAGAGGCTCTCACCGTCTCCGCCATCATCAATCAGCAGCTCTGCCTGCCCCTCGAAAGCCAGGGCCAATTCCTGGGCATCAAATTCAGGCACTTCGTCATCGACCTTCAGCGACGATGAAAGTATCGGATGTCCGAGCCGGGCCGCTATCGCCATAGCTATCTGATTGTCAGGCACACGGATTCCCACCTCTTTTCTCCCTTTGAAAACTTTAGGCAGAGAAGTCGCCGCAGGCAGTATGAACGTAAACGCACCCGGCAGGTTCCTGCGCAGAATTCTGAAAGCCTCGTTGTCAATACGGGCATATTCGCTGGCCATAGAAATGCCGTCGCAAACCACTGACAGAGTCTGTTTCTGAGGATTCACACCTTTGATCCTGCAGAGCCGTTCAATCGCACCGTTGTTAAGTGCATCGCAGCCCACGGCATAGAGCGTATCTGTCGGATAGATGATAATTCCACCAGCCCGCAGGCAGTCTGCCACCTCATCGAGATATCGCTCGTTGATGCTACTGGGATACATTCGTAAAGTCCTCATATCTATATCTGTCAATGTTTTTTATGATATACAAAAATATCGCTAATCGGCTGCCGGGCGCAGTCGAGGCCAGATGATTGATGATAAATCCCTGCGGTTTGTGATGATGAAATAACACCTGTAGACCAACACCGCATAGATAGCCCCGACAGCGCCACCCACAAGAATATCAGACGGATAATGGACACCAAGATACATTCTTGAATAGCATACAGCCGCTGACCATGTGATCATCAGCGCTGTCATCCATTTCAGCCTTGTCAGCAGAATCATGAACACAGCCAAAGCCACGGTATTGGCCGCATGACATGACGGAAACCCGTATCTGCCTCCGCGATATCCGTTGACAAGCTGAATGAAAGCGCTGTCTGGATTGTCGGGATGCGAAGGACGCAGACGTTCAAAGGCAGGGCGTATCAGTGTGGCGCACGTCTGGTCGGCAAGGGCTATGATGGCCCCGATGCTCAACAGCACAAGCACCATCTTCCGCCAGCCGAAACGATAGCCGATAAATGCCGTCAACATAACGTAAAACGGTATCCAAGTTGCTTTCCCGCTTACAAACCACATAATATGGTTAAAGACGGGACTATGCGCTCCGTTTATGGCAAACAATATCGACTGCTCAAATTCTTTCCACATAGCTGGATCTAACAAAGAGTATTCCATAATAATCCGTGAAGAGTGTATCAAAAAAAGGTCTTGGAATGTGATAATATCAAATACATTGAAGGAGATTGGCACCCTCCGGCAATGAAAGCCGGACAATCAGCTTCCAATTCGACAAAGTTACTAAAAAAAACGAAATATCGACCTGCATCGTCATCACAAAACATCACTGCAAGGCTCTGATTTAAATATTTTAACCATTGATTTGCCAATCTTGGAAAAATTAGATAATTTTGTCCTTAATTGTAAAATGTACAGCCTGACACACTCTGCCGGGCTGCTATATGCCAACTGTCAACCACCAAACCCTATAAGCGCCTTCTCCGGATGAGCTATCATTTGCTTCGCTTTTTCTTCAGAATTATGTCACGTCTGCCATTCAGCGTACTCTATGCATTGTCAGGTGTGATGTATCTGCTTTTATACTACGTCATCCGCTACCGTCGGAAGATTGTCCGCAAAAACCTCACTGAATCATTTCCTGAGAAAAATAGCAACGAAATACTCGGCATCGAAAAAAAATTCTACCGCTACTTCGCCGACAATATAGCCGAAAGTTTCAAAATGTCAGCCATGTCACCTGAAGAGATGGGGCGGCGCATGCGCTTCACCAATGTCGAATCCGTCAACACCGTGCTGCGTCAGGGCACATCAGTAGCACTCTACCTCGGCCATTACGGCAACTGGGAGTGGGTCTCCTCGATGCCGCTCCACCTTGAAAAGAGCGCAATCGCCGCCCAGATCTATCACAAGCTGCGCAACAAGGCAATGGACCGGATCATGCTCGAACACCGAGGCTCCCACGGCGCCGTCAACGTAGACATGTACAAAACCGCCCGCTACATCACCGAACTATCGGCACGCCATCAGACAAGCATCATCGGATTCATCGCAGACCAGTCGCCCAAAAAGCGCGAGGTGCGCCACTTCCTTCAGTTTCTCCATCACAAGACTCCGGTCCTTACCGGCACAGAGAAGATCACGAAACACTACGGCTTCGACCCTTGGTTCGTGCGCATCCGGAAAGTAGGCCGTGGATATTATGAAGCTGAATTCATCCACATGCACGACAATCCGAAATCTGTCCACGACTTCGGGCTGACACAAATCTATTACGAAATGCTCGAACAAGCCATCCGCGAAACCCCCGAACTCTACTTGTGGACCCACAACCGATTCAAACACGCCGAGCTGTCAGAACCCACAAACGCCAACACCCTATAACACCCCCGGAAACTATGGAAATAGATTTTGTAATAACATGGGTCAACATGGATGACCCCGAATGGCAGAAGGAATTTGCAAAATACTCCGGGAAAACCGTGACGGAGAAAAACAGCGTCACCGATGCCCGCTTCCGCGACTACGGCTTCCTGAAATACTGGTTCCGCGGCGTGGAGAAATTCGCCCCCTGGGTGCGGAAAATACATTTCATAACAAGCGGGCAGAAGCCCGACTGGCTCGATGCGGAAAACCCGAAAATCAATCTCGTCAGCCACAAGGACTACATACCGCAACAGTTCCTGCCGACCTACAACTCGGTGGTGATCGAACGCTACATCCACAAAATCCCCGGCCTCGCCGACCACTTTGTCTACTTCAACGACGATTTCTATATCATCAACAGCATTACCCCCGAACGCTTCTTCCGCAACGGACTGCCATGCGACATCGCCGCGTTCCAGTACAACCCCTCCTGGTCTCAGTGGTACCGCCGCATCAAAAACAACATCCGTATCATCAACGCCAACTTCAGCAAGCCTGAAGTCATGGCCCGCTTCCATAACAAATGGTTTGACAAAAGCTACGGATCGCGAGCCCGCTGGAACTATCTGCTTAGATATTACGACAAGTTCATCACCCTCAGGACCCCCCACAACGCCCAGCCCTACCTCAAAAGCACTTTCGAGGAAGTCTGGCAGGCCGCAGGAAAGGAACTCACGGCCACATCCGTCAACCGTTTCCGCGCGTCTGATGACTACACTCCCGAACTTTTCCGCACATGGCAGATATGCAAAGGCAACTTCGAGCCTTACAACACCTACAGCGACACCAAAATGTTTCCGCTGATGATCAAATCGAAGAAAGCCATAAAAGCCATCCGCGAACAGTCTTATTCGCTCATCTGCCTCAATGACAACATTCATATCCGCAACTACAACCAGATCATGGCAGAAGTGCGCGATGCCTTTGAAAGCATTCTCCCCGAAAAGTCGAGCTTTGAGCTTTAGACAGACGCCAAAGCCAAGATAGCCTTTTTCGAAAAACACTGATGCCAGACGTTATTCTAACCACCTTTCAAAAAAATCACCCGGCATGAACAAGATAGCTGCAGAAATAATCGCGGGGCTGATTCCCCGCAAAATGGCAAGGAACCGCTGGCGCGGAATACTGCGCTACGGTGTCATCAAGGCCTTGAAACTGAAATTCCGTCTGAAACGCGACCACCGTAAGCCAGACTGTCGGCTTGCAGTCTGTGCCATAGCCAAAGACGAAGGCCCGTATTTCAAAGAATGGCTTGACTGGCATATCAGCCAAGGCGTGGAGAAGTTCTACATCTATGACAACGAAAGCACCGACTGCACCCGCGAAGTGCTCCGGCCCTACATTGAGTCCGGTGTGGTGGAATACTGTTACTATCCCGGCTATCGCCGTCAGATAGCAGCCTATGACGACTGCATGGACCGTCACCGCTTCGACACCCGCTGGCTCGCATTCATTGACCTTGACGAATTCATAGTTCCGATAGCCGACAGTTCCATTCCGGAATTTCTCAAGCGTTTCGAAGACTCGCCTGCCGTCGAGATCAACTGGCTGATCTATGGCAGCGGTGGCGCGGAAAAGAAATCGCCTGATCCGGTAATGCAGCGGTTCAGACACCACTCTCTCCCCGGCCACAGACTCAACCGCCACGTGAAAAGCATTGTTGATCCGCGGCGAGTGTTCGTCATGACCGGATGCCACGAAGCGGCGCGCATCGACGGAATAGCTGCGGATTCGCACGGCGATCCTATCACACGAAATTTCCGCGAACGCGAACCGCAGCAAGACGTGATCCGCGTAAACCACTACGCCGTAAGATCAAAAGAAGAATTTATTGAAAAGCAGAACCGCGGACGGGCAAGCGGAACGCAACGCACCATACCGATGGACTATTTTTACAACTATGACCTAAACGACATAGCCGAATAAACACCGACCGGCCCGCACACATACAGATTCTGCTGTCAGTGTGCGAGCCGGATTGTTATAACTGGCAACCGTGGTTATTTCTCGAACCCTGATTTTTTGGGAAAACGGCTCTTGAGATACTCTGTAACGCGCTCGCGGTCATTCTGATCGGCATACTGCGAGTCGTTCATGCAGAAAAGCAGCGGATTGTATTTCTCAAGCTTCTCATAGTGCGAATGATTGTCAATATGAAATCTGAACGATGTTTTCTGCGACACATATTGCAGATGGCCCTGCTTCTCGGCTATAGCCGCATAGGAATAAATGTTGCGCTGGACATCGTTGTCACTGCGAACATGATTAGTCAGCGTCGGTTCGATCTCATCCTTGAACACATCTTCAAACACATGGCGGCAGAAACTCTTATTGTAAGCATCTATATTGTGATGTGTCTTTCCGCCATAATAGACTCCGTAACGTCTTTCTACCATTCTGGCCGAATTCTGAATGGTAAGGTTATAGTTGCTTATTTTGCGTTTAAGCAGCTTGCTCTTCAAGAATAAGGTCAATCTCCTGAACGGTCTGCGGTTAAGTCTGAGTATCGGGAGACCGTCAGATCCGAAAAAATCGGCAGGAGTGACAGGCCTGTTTATAAACATGTCATCATTGGCATACAGAAAATGCTCTCCAAGCCCCGGAATCCGGTAAAGGAAATGTTCGATCACAGGCGAATTGAAAGTCGGAAGATATTCAGCCGGTATGATTTCCGTGTGGTCAACAATCCTGATCTTCGGATTGCTGACATCAAGCCACCGTGGCACCTGATTGTCTGTCACAATGAAAATCCTTCGGATCCAGGGAGCATACATCTCCACAGCCCGCAGACTGAACTTAAGTTCATCATTGTCGGCATAGCGCCCCTCGCAATTTACAGCCGAACCGTCTTCGGTCCGCCCTATTGTCGCATTACGCTTTGCGCGCCACTGCGGATCATTGCCGTTGACCCACAGATAAACCAGATCCACTTCCATAGCTTTCATTGACTTCATATTATTTTTCAAATTCCGACTTATTCGGAAAACGTCTTTCCAGATATTCACTTGAGCGCCTTCTATCCTCGTCCGTTGCAAACTGAGAATCATTCATGCAGAAAAATATCGGATTATATTCTTCCAGTTTCTGATATTGCTCAACTTCATGGATCTGGAGACGGAACGATGTCTTCTTATTTACATACTGAGCATGAGCACGCTTTTCCGCCAGTGGAACATAAGAATATATGTGACGGTTAATATCTTCATTATCCCGTATATGATGAACCAGTGTAGGCTTGATCACATTCTTAAACATATTATAGACATGCTCATAATCGCTCTTGCGGTAAGAATCGATATTGTGATGAGTCCTATCTCCAAAATAGATTCCCAATTTACTGTTTACAAGATTGGCAGCATTGGCAATCTGACGATTATATCCACTCAATTTCTTTTTTAATATTTTCTGCCGAAACCACACATAGCTTTTTCTGAATAGACGACGGTTCATACGTACAATCGGGAAACCGTCTGCTGCAAAAAACGTCTCTGGAGTGACGGGACGATTGATGAGCATATCATCATTCCCATATAGAAAATATTCTGACAAGCCGGGAATTTTATAAAGGAAATTTTCAATTATGACAGAATTAAAACAAGGACGGCTTTCTTCAGGCAGAATTTCAGAATGATCTACTATCTGAATTTTGGGATGAGCTGTATCAAGCCATTCCGGCACCTGATTATCCGTGACTATAAAAATCTTACGGACCCAAGGGGCATATAGCCCTATAGAACGCAGACTGTATTTTAATTCTCCATTATCCATATAGCGTCCTCTGCAGTTTACCGAAGTATGGCCTATATCCCCTGTTACAGATTGGCGTTTGGCCTGCCACTGCGGATCATTACCATTGACCCACAGATAAACCAGATCTATTTCCATATCTTGCTTTTTCGTTTATTTCTCAAGTTGATTATTAACTTCCGGATATCTTTGTATAATAGTTTTGAATGCGATGTCGTTACGATCAGTTCCTGACTTAAAGTTTACTGTCTTCAGAGCAAGTTCGCGAGGCTTACCAAGTCCTTTAGGCTTATTGTGAGGGCCGAAAGGCACCGGTATTACTGTTCGCCCATTAGCTACCGCCGCCGCCCAGAACCATATGTCATCAGTGGTCGGAGCCAATGTAGTGAACATTTTTTCGTCAAGCATATCGGCTTTGAGCGAATGAGGCGGATAGAGCACACCTCCGACTCCTGTCTGAATTATATTCGGGCTGATTTTGATTTTACTACCGATAAAATGATACCACCTGAGTTTTGGCCATTTTCGATATGGTTTGTCAGGCACTATCCGTTTTGCTCTGTGAGCCAGAATATGGCCAGGAAAACGTTTATGAAGACGGAGCAGGCTATCGAGCATGTCTGGATGATAGTCTGTATCATCATCTATGGTCACAATGACATCCTCCGGAAAATCCTTAAGCGCCGGAATCAGTTTGCGATACGACCTTATTTCACTGGCATAGTCCCTGATTTCAAAAATCGGATTCTTATCGGCAAGGTCAAGCAGATCTTGCGGAATTCCGCAATTTTCAAACTGGGCATATGTCAGATAAAGCATAATTTTGTCAGGAAGCACAGACCCTGCAAGAATTGATTTCACGGTCGGCAATACAAATCGTATCGCAGCAGGAAAAGATGTCAATGACACGATTACACGTGTTTTTTCATTGTCTCCGTTTGTGTTTATCATTCTTATGGTATTATTTAATCAGCGCGAGGAGTACTTCACAAAGGTAACAACTTATTCCGAGCTATGCAAACTTTCTGAAAGTTGCCAGCCGGCGGATTTCTCCGACTTGAAAGATTTCATGAGTAAAAGCGATCTCTTTGATTGCATTTTAGAATAAAAACCGTATCTTTGCGCATCAATTTCTAAGAATTATTACAATATATGTTACGAATTGCCATCCAGGCCAAAGGTCGCCTCAACGAAAAAACAATGGCTTTGCTTGCCGATGCGGGAATCTCGGCGTCAGTAGGGAGCCGCTCCCTCATCGCCCATGCCAAGGGCTTCCCAGTAGATCTTTTGCTACTCCGTGACGATGATATTCCACAGGCTGTCGCAATGGGCACAGCCGATCTCGGAATTGTCGGGCTCAACGAAGTGGAAGAAAAAGGCGTGGATGTCCATCGGATAATACCGCTCGGATTCGGCGGTTGCCGTCTGAGTCTCGCAGTGCCACGCGAGGCCGATTACAAAGGGCTCGAATGGTTCAACGGACGCCGTATAGCCACATCTTATCCCGCCATACTCTCGCGCTTTCTTAAAGAAAAAGAGATCAGCGCCGAGATCCACACCATAACCGGTTCGGTGGAGATAGCTCCGGCAATCGGCATGGCCGATGCAATCTTTGACATTGTTTCTTCCGGAGGCACTCTTATACAGAACGGCCTCGTGGAAGTGGAGTCTGTGCTCGAATCTCAATCTGTACTGATAGCCACACCGGATCTTCCGGCCGAAAAGCAGGAGGAACTTGACAAGCTCTGTTTCCGCTTCCGCTCTATAATCGAAAGCCGTGGCATGAAATATGTGCTCATGAACCTGCCGAAATCATCGCTTGACGAAGCCCTGAAGATTCTTCCCGGAATGAAAAGCCCTACAATCCTGCATCTGGCTGATCCGGAATGGCTTTCGCTCCATGCTGTGATCCCTGAATCGCAGCTTTGGGAAAAAATTGAGCAGCTGAAAGGCATCGGAGCCGAAGACATACTCGTGCTCGTGCTCGAAAACATTGTCAAATAAGAGGGCACTTAATCAGACACAACAATGGATACCTATATAAATCCGCCGCGCGCCGAGTGGCCGCGGCTTACCGAGCGCAACATTCCTGATGATCCGGCGGTCGACAAAGCCGTCAGCGGAATCATCGCTGACGTCAGACTGCGTGGAGACGAAGCTCTGCGCAATATGGCCCTGCGCTTCGACCACACTGAAATCAGCTGTTTCGAAGTCTCGGAAGCTGAAATAGCCGAAGGATGCGCCAAGGTCAGCGATGGAGTCAAAGCCGCCATCAGCCTGGCCAAGGAAAACATAACACGCTTTCACTCGGCCCAGCGCCCGGCCGATGTCGATGTAATGACAATGCCCGGCGTCCGCTGCGTGCAGAAGCCTGTGGCCATTGACCGCGTAGGGCTTTACATACCAGGCGGTCGTGCCCCGCTCTTCTCCACAGTGCTCATGCTCGCCTGCCCTGCCCGGATAGCCGGATGCAAAGAGATAATACTCTGCACACCGCAGAGCGGCAACCGTCCGATAGCACCTGAGATACTCTATGCAGCCGCTGTCTGCGGCATAGACAGGATCTACAGAATAGGCGGCGCGCAGGCCATCGCAGCAATGGCTCTCGGCACCGAAAGCATTCCGAAAGTCGACAAGATCTTCGGGCCGGGCAACCGCTATGTCACCAAAGCCAAGCAGCAGCTTTCAGCAACTGTGGCTATTGACATGCCCGCAGGTCCGAGCGAGGTTCTAGTAATGGCCGATGACAGTGCCAACCCGACATTCATCGCCGCAGACCTCCTCTCGCAAGCTGAACACGGGCCTGACAGCCAGGCGATACTCGTCTGCACCTCCGAGCGCATCGCGTCAGAGACGCAGGCTGAAATCAGCCGCCTGTCAAAAAAACTCAGCCGCGAGGACTCTGTGGCCGGATCGCTCTCCCACAGCCGTCTGATTGTAATGGACGGGCGCGATGACATGATCGATTTTGTCAATGCCTATGCGCCGGAACACCTGATCATCTCCATAAAATCACCCTGGACAGTGGCCCAGGAGATACGCGCGGCAGGCAGTGTGTTCATAGGCAATTACTCTCCGGAAAGCGCAGGAGACTATGCGTCAGGCACAAACCACACACTTCCCACCTCTGCCTGGGCGCGGGCCTACAGCGGCGTGAACCTCGACAGTTTCATGCGCAAGATCACCTACCAGGAACTCACGCGCGAAGGCCTCGGACTGCTCGCGCCTGCTATCACCGCAATGGCCGAAGCCGAAGGGCTTGACGCTCATGCGCTTGCTGTCAGCGTACGCACCCAATCCGACACCTAAACACCTTTACCGCAATGAATCCTCTGAGCTTTGTACGCCCCAACATACTCTCTCTGGAGCCATACTCGACCGCCCGTGATGAATTCAAAGGTGGCGACATCTCCGTGTGGCTCGACGCCAATGAAAGCCCCTACCCCTCAGGACTCAACCGCTACCCCGATCCCCATCAGAAGGAGCTGAAAAAAGCGATTTCCGCGTTGAAAGGCATAGCGGCCGATAATATATTTATAGGTGGCGCAGGCAGTGACGAGGCCATCGACCTCACCTATCGCATCTTCTGCCGCCCCGGAATTGACAATGCCATTGCAATAGCTCCGAGCTACGGGGTCTACGCCGTAAGCGCCGATATCAATGATGTAGAACTGCGCAGCGTGGCACTGAACGAGGACTTTTCTCTGCCGGTAGAGGCGCTCCTCGCGGCCGCAGATGAAAACAGCAGACTGATGTGGATCTGTTCGCCCAACAACCCGACCGGAAATTCATTCAGCCGTGCCGACATTCTTCGTCTGGCCGACAGTTTCAACGGCATGGTGGTGGTTGATGAAGCCTACATAGACTTCTCGGCTGAGCCGTCGCTTCTTGCAGATATAGCCACACATCACAATCTGATAGTGATGCAGACATTCTCGAAAGCCTGGGGCATGGCCTCGCTGCGTATGGGCATGGCATTTGCCGTGCCTGAAATAGCCGAACTGTATGGCAGGGTGAAGTATCCCTACAATGTCAACGGTCCGACACAGGCCGGACTGATCAGACGCATCGCCGAAACTGACATCAGCCCCCAGGTGGAGGAAATCAGACAGCAACGCGATTATCTCGCCAAGACTCTGGCCGCCCTTCCTAAAGTCAGAAAAGTCTATCCTTCGGATGCCAACTTCCTGCTCGTCAAAGTCGATGATGCCGATGCGATGTACAGCTATCTGACAGAACACGGAGTAATCGTAAGAAACCGCAACAAGGTAACAGGCTGCGGCAACTGCCTGCGTTTCACCGTAGGCACACCCGAAGAAAATGCCCGCGTGGTGGCTCTTCTTGAAAAATTCTGATATCCACGAACCGACTTTATACTCATGCAAAACCAACTCAGCTATGGCAAAGAAAGCTATTTTCATTGACCGCGACGGCACAATTATAAAAGAGCCGGCCGACGAGCAGATCGACTCGCTTGAGAAGCTCGAATTCGTACCCGGCGCAATCTCCGGGCTCCGCTCACTGATGAACCGCGGCTATGAACTGGTCATGGTTTCGAATCAGGACGGCCTCGGAACAGCCTCATTCCCGGAAAAGACCTTCTGGCCGGCCCACAACCGCATGCTCTCCACTCTTGAAGGAGAAGGCGTGAGGTTTGACGATATACTGATAGACCGTTCGTTTCCGGCTGATAACGCTCCGACCCGCAAACCGCGCACCGGAATGCTCACCGCCTATCTCGGCGGTGACTATGACCTGGCAACAAGTTTCGTTATCGGCGACAGGATGACCGACATCGAACTCGCGCGCAATTTAGGTGCACGCGGCATACTCATAGGCCACGCCGGCAACACCGAAAACATCGACGGATGCGAACTCGTCAGCGACAGCTGGGATGAGATTGCCCGCCATATTCTCTCGGCAGACCGCATGGTTTCAATAATACGAAACACGTCCGAAACACGCATCAGCCTGGCGCTCGACCTTGACGGGCATCTGCCCTCGGCGATAGACAGCGGCTTGAAATTCTTCGACCATATGCTCTGGCAGATCCCGCACCATGCCGGAATTTCGATCGATCTGAAATGTGACGGCGATCTTGAAGTAGACGAACATCACTCGATGGAAGATATCGCCATTGTGCTCGGCCAGGCGATAGACAAGGCTCTCGGATCGAAAACCGGCATTGACCGCTATGGATTCGTGCTGCCGATGGACGAGTGCAAAGCACTTGTACTGATCGACTTCGGAGGCAGGGCTGATTTTGTATGGGACGTGGAGTTCACTCGCGAATATGTAGGCGACACCCCTACAGAGATGTACAGCCACTTCTTCAAATCGCTCTGCTCCGCCATGCGCTGCAATCTCCACATCAGCGCGCGCGGCGAAAACAACCACCACCTGATCGAAGGTGTGTTCAAAGCCTTCGCCCGTGCGCTACGCATGGCCGTCAGACGTGACGTGTTCAGCTATAACCTGCCATCAAGCAAAGGAATCATATGATAGCCATAATAGATTACGAAATGGGCAATCTGCGTTCGGTAGAAAATGCCCTCAGCCGCCTCGGAGCCGAGTGGAAACTGACCTCGGATCCGGAAGAGATACGCAGTGCCTCGCGGGTTCTCCTGCCGGGGGTCGGAAACGATGCCGAGGCTATGGGACGTCTGCGGGAACGCGGACTTTGTGAAGTGATCCGCAATCTACGCCATCCGGTGCTCGGCATCTGCGTAGGCATGCAGGTTATGTGCCGCCACTCGGAGGAAGGAGATGTTGACTGCCTGGGGATCTTCGATGCCCATATCCGCCGTTTCCCTGAAGAAGAAGGTCTTAAGGTGCCCCATGTAGGCTGGAACCGAATCAACAATCTGGAATCGAAACTGCTCAAAGATATCGGCCGGGGAAGCTATGTCTACTATGTGCATTCATATTATGCCAATCTCTGTCCTGACACCATCGCGACCACCCGCTATGGCACCACTCTTTTCAGCGCGGCGCTCAAATATGAAAATTTCTACGGTACTCAGTTCCATCCCGAAAAAAGCGGTGATGTCGGCGAGCGGATTCTCGCCAATTTCCTGAAACTGTAGGCCATGCATGCCACAAAAAACATATACGGTTCACTGCCAAGTCTATCCCCTAGATACACCAACAGATAAAAAACGATGATCGAAATAATCCCTGCCATTGACCTGATCGACGGAAAGTGCGTCAGGCTCTCTCAAGGCGACTATGACCGTTGCACCGACTATAATCTCTCGCCTGAAGACATGGCGAAACGTTTTGCCGACCACGGGCTGACACGCATACACGTCGTTGACCTTGACGGTGCCAAGGCAAGTTCTCCGCGTAATCTCCACACCCTCGAACAGATTGCCCGCATCAACGGAGTGACGGCTGAATGGGGAGGAGGCATAAAAACCGGACAGGCGCTGAAAGATGTGTTCAACGCAGGAGCAACCTATGCGATCATCGGCAGCATAGCAGCCCGCGAACCTCAACTGATGACTGAATGGCTACAGACCTATGGCGGCGAGAAGCTGATACTCGGAGCCGATGTGCGCAACGGCAAAGTTGCCGTCAGCGGATGGCTGGAGGAAACAGCCGATACGATTGACGATCTGCTTGCTCGTTTTATCCCGTCAGGCCTTTCCCAGGCCATCTGCACCGACATATCAAAAGACGGAATGCTTGAAGGTCCGGCTTTCGGTATGTACACACGTCTTCAGGAAGCGTTTCCGGATGTTGTGTTCACCGTCTCCGGCGGCATCAGCTCAATCGGTGACATCGAGCGCCTTGACGCACTCGGCATGCGGCGAGTCATTACAGGCAAAGCTATATATGAAGGCCACCTGACACTCAAAGAATTACAGAGATACACCAGATAACACACACCAAAAGCTTCTTAACACACTGCCGGCTGACAGCGACCGGTGACAAAAAAGCCTGACAGCCCGCGGACATGACGCGAGTGTCAGGCTTTTTCGTTATTCAGAGGCTCTTATCAGACTGTGGCTGCAGCCGTAGCTGAGGCAGGAGCCAGCCTATTGGCCATTTCAACAGCCTTTGTGATATGGTCGCAGATATGGTCATCGCCGAGGAGCGTATTGACACCGGCGTTGACAAGCGCTGCGCGCACATTCTCACGCACGCCGGAAAGAACCACCTGGATATTCTCGTCATACGATGACTTGATGAGCACTTCAAGATTATGGATGCCCGTAGAATCGATAAACGGCACTTTACGCATGCGGATGATGCGGACTTTCGGCTTCTCGCCGATAGTGGTGCGCATCAGCTCATCAAACTTTGTGGCGACACCGAAGAAGAACGGGCCGTCAATCTCATAGACCTCCACGCCGGGATTGACGTTGAGCATCTCGTGATGTGTGGTTTCAGAACCTTCGGCAATGTCAAGCTGCTCGGAGTAAACTTTGATCTCAGTGTTTTCCATCACACGGCGCAGGAAGAGGATTACAGCAAGAAGGAGCCCCATCTCGATTGCGATGGTCAGATCGAAGATGACGGTCAGAAGGAAGGTAAGGACAAGCACTGAGATGTCGCTCTTCGGATTGTGGAAGATGGCACGGATTGTGCGCCAGCCGCTCATGTTGTAGCTGACAACAATCAGGACTGCAGCAAGGCAGGCCATCGGGATCAGGTTGATCAGCGGCATGAGGAAGAGGAAGATCAGGAAGAGAACAATGGCATGGACAAGGCCGGCCACTGGAGTGCGTCCGCCGTTGGTGATGTTGGTCATTGTGCGGGCAATCGCTCCGGTGACGGGGATGCCACCGAAGAAAGGCACGATGATGTTGGCCATGCCCTGACCGATAAGTTCGGTGTTGCTGTTGGTGCGTGTTCCTGTCACACCGTCAGCCACGGTGGCTGACAGCAGTGATTCGATAGCTCCGAGAATCGCGATTGTGAATGCCGAGGGAAGCAGTCGGTTGATTGTAGCCATGCTCAGTTCAAATCCGTGAGGTTCGGGTATGTCAGTGGATAGTGAGCCGAAACGATCGCCGATAGTCTCGACATGAAGACCGGGCACAAGTGACACCACCAGTGTCACAACTATAATGGCTATCAGTGCGCCTGGCAGACGACGAGAAATTTTGGGAGTGACAATGATGATTGCCAGAGCCGCAAGGCCTACTCCGAGAGTGATCCAGTCGACATTGCCGAAATTTGAAAGATACATGCCCCACTTCGGGATGAACTCGCTCGGCACGTTTTTCAATCCAAGTCCGAAGAAGTCGTTGATCTGTGTGGAGAAGATTGTCAGCGCGATACCTGCCGTAAAGCCCACCACAATCGGATAAGGGATGAACTTGATGACCGTTCCGAGGCGGAATATGCCGAGAGCCACAAGGATGAGTCCGGCCATCAACGTGGCCACCGCCAGTCCTTCAAGGCCGAAATTGGCAATGATATTGTAGACGATCACGATGAACGCACCTGTAGGGCCACCGATCTGCACCGTGCAGCCGCCGGCTGCCGAAACAATGAAGCCACCTATTATGGCTGTGATGAGACCGACTGTGGGGCTGACGCCACTGGCTATACCGAAGGCGATTGCAAGCGGGAGAGCCACAATGCCTACCACTATACCGGCCACAAGGTCGTTTTTAAACTTGTCAAAGGAATAATTTTTCAGAGTCGAAACCAATTTCGGCTTGAAATCAAGAGAAGCTGCAAAATTCATTAGAAAACTTCCTTAGTTACTATATATACTGTTATGCCGACACATCTCAGTGCCGATTTTCTCTATTGGAAACAATTCAATCGGAAGAAAGCATAAAGGCAACGGTCCCCAATGTCCCCCCGTTTGAGGGTGCAAAATTACTTAATTTCCGCCAAAATTCACTAAAATAGACAAAATATTTCCTCCTAATAGCCTCAATAATTGGCGAGACTTATAATTTAGCAATGATTGGCTCAAGCTGTGCAAAGTTTCAGGCAGCACCAGCGGTTGAGGATAGTGTGTGATTTATAGGTAAGACCGAGGGGTTCGGCGGCTGACATGATAACGGGAATATCCTCTTCATAGAATCCGCTCAGCAGCATTGTAGCTCCGGAGGCAAGAGTGGCCGCATAGGCTGCAATGTCTGCGGTGATGATGTTGCGGTTGATATTGGCAATGAACAGGTTCACATTCCTTACCTTTGCAAGTTCTGCAACATCTCCGAGATGGAGTTCAACGGTTTCAGTGGAATTCAGACGCATGTTCTCCACCGCGTTTGTAAAGGCGAATTCATCAATCTCCACCGCATCTACCCGGCGGGCGCCTCGCATGGTTGCGAGGATGGCAAGAATTCCGGTGCCTGTGCCCATGTCAACCACATTGAGCCCCTGGAGGTTCATGGCAAGCAACTGGCGGATGACAAGCGAAGTAGTGGCATGGTGGCCGGTTCCGAAAGCCATCTTGGGGTCTATGACAATATCATAGCGGCATTCGGGAATGTCTTTGTGGAAAGAGCTGTGGATGACACACTGGTCATCAATCACGATCGGCTGAAAGTAGTTTTTCTCCCATTCCTTATTCCAGTCCTGCCCCTCTACAAGTTTCCGGCTGACTGTAAACGCGGTCTCCATAGGGAAATCAGCCAAAAGGGAATCAATTTCTCTGTGGTCAAAAAGTTCGGCCTTTATATATGCGGTCAGTCCGGTTTCATCCGGCACAAAACTTTCAAACCCTGCTTGGGCAAGCAGGGCGGCAAGAATATCGGTACGGGTCTCGTCACACGGGGTTGCATCGAGACGCAGTTCTATGTAATCGTTCACTTCAGAGTGTTCTTTGTTTATTCTGTTTGTTTATATTATGATAGTTTATTTTCGTTTGAACCAACGCATTACCTTGAATGCCTTGCTTCCGAGGCGGAAAGTAACAAGAGCTATGTCAAGATAGCTGAGAGTGCCAAGAACCTTACCAAGCATGCCCCCTGATTTCACCGGATTGACTTTTTTCAGTCCGGTGAAGTTGCGTTTCAGCCGGTCACGGCTGATTTCGATACGGGCGGCAGTATAGGCCCGCATATAGCGAAGTTCATCAAGTGTATAGCCCTTCCATTCGGCTTTTTCGTGAGGGAGTTCCTTTGCTGTACTCATAACTGTGATGTCAGGGATTGAAGAAAAGACGTGAAACGAAACGGGCAATCGGATTTATGATCAGCTGCTTTCTGAATGCGAGAGCCACAGCAAGCAGAAGCACATAGAAGCCACACATTATAAAATAAGCCCAGATCATGCCTACCCCGGTAGCGATACAACGCACCACTGCGAGTGATAGAAAAAACATGATCAGAGAAATGAGGACAAATGCCAACAAGGAGAATGACAGCATTGTAAGAAGCATGGTAAGCTTTTCGGCTGCCGTCAGTCTGGCATAGTCTATGTTTAACTTCAGTGCGGAGCGCAATTCAGCCCACAGCACACTGAACTGATTCTGTTGTTTGTCGGGCATAGATGATAAATGTGCGAAATAACGCACAGTGTAAGAGAGTGATGAACTCGCGACACTTGGTCGCCCCACAGTCTCAGCGGAAGTCAGCGGGGCGACAAAGCTACGCGTTTATGCTGCCATGATGCAGCGGCAATGAAAATTCGATAGACGGATCAGTCGTCAATCTCAGTGGTGAGCTGTTCGACAAGAGCATCAATCTCATTATCAGAGCAAATGATACCTTTTTTGCGGAGAAGATCGGCGATACGCGCACGGATATCCTCACCCTTTTCAGGAGCAAAAAGCACAGCGGCTCCGGCACCGACGATAGCGCCTCCGATAAAAGCATAGAGCAATGACAGATTTGACATAATACTATTAGGGTGTTAACAGAGTTTTGTACTGAATATTATTGATTTACTTTTCGATCTCTTCAGCGATTTCGTCAGCCAGTTCTTCGAGTTTGCTCTTCTGAAGCTTGATGCCTTTGCTTTCAAGATACTTCACTATGTTGCGACGAGTCTTTTCGCCCTTTTCAGGAGCAAGGAGAAGACCAACTGTAGCGCCGGCAACAGCGCCGCCGATAACTGCGAGAACAATGTTTAATGCTTTCATTTCTTTTATCTATTTGAGGGGTTATGTTTCGATTTACAATTTTTAAACAACCGTCAGGCCGGATGGTTCACCGGTGGGTCTGATAATTTTCATGTCTGCAATCATTTTTACGCCTCTAAGTTACAATGTTTCCACCGAGTTTGCAAATTATCAGCCCTCAATATCGGCAAGACGCTTTACAGAGCCTACAGCCCAGATCGTGTCACCCTCCGAAAAAACGATTGATGGATCTGGCTGAAGGTAATCGCCGTCACGCTGGACTGACACAAGCAGTGACTCCCAGACGTTTCGGAAATTCGAACTGACTATCGTCTTTCCTATCAGGGGCGAAGAGGCTTTCAGGCGGACTCCTGTCAGCCGGATGTCATCTGCCGAGACTTCAGGAGCTTCATCGTCAGCAGCCTCCACAACCGGCAGCAGTTTCTGAATCTCGTCATCCGTACCTATCACGCCAAGCACGTCACCGGGGAAAACCCGTTCCTCAGCACCGGGAACCATTATCAGATCACCACCTCGCTGAATCGAGGCTACCGAAACGCCGAAACGGCTGCGCAACCCAGAGTTTTTCAACTGTTCGCCGACAAATGGACATTTATAGCCAACTGTCATATAGGCAAGGTGCATATTGGGCACCAGGCGGTTTTTGGCTCCGCTACGCCGCAGCTCACGCTCGTTGAGATTGTCGATGAAACGCGATTCGATGCGGACCATGCGCTTATGGGCTGATTTGGAAAACGATAAAACGAGTATGAAGAACAGCCCTACCCCTATGGTCCATCCCACCTTCATCGAGTAGATCGAGCTGAGAAGATAAACGAGAATTGTCATGGCTATAAGCAGACGCACTATGGTCATGACGATCAAAGGCACGTCATACCGGGCATTGGCCGCGATCAGGCGCTCGCGCTCGGTCTTCTTTGATGCCGGATAGGTCATGGCCAGCAAGAAGGGAGCCATGAGAAGCAGTGAAACCACGGTAGCAAACAGGCGCCCCCAGTTCGGGAAGAGTCCGGTGAATGTAGGCACTATATAATCAAGCGAAATCAGCGACATGGCTATGAGCACTATCGAATACAGGACCACGCGCCAGAGATAACGTTTGAAAAGTGAATGCCAGAGCTGACGGGTGGCACTGGCTGAAGTTGTAGCCTCCTCTGTGTAGCGGTTAATGAGGAAGTGCAGGCGTCTTGGCAGATGCGCTTCCACAAAATTGGCGGTCGGATCGGCCATACGGATAAAATAAGGAGTGGTAAAGGTTGTGACCACCGAAACGGCTACTACAATAGGATAGATCTGCGCATCAAGGACTCCAAGCGACATGCCGAGAGATGCGATGATGAAGGCGAACTCACCGATCTGAGTAAGCGAAAATCCGGATTCAATGGCCACCCGCAATGACTGACCGGTCAGCAACATGCCGGTTGTACCGAAAAAGATCATACCGCAGATAACCACAGCCGACAGAATCAGGATCGGAAGCCAATAATGTGCGATGATAGCCGGATCAACCATCATGCCCACTGAAATAAAGAATATCGAGCCGAAAAGGTCTTTGACCGGAATGGTGACACGTTCGATGCGCTCGGCAAAACTTGTGCCGGCGAGAATCGACCCCATCACAAAAGCTCCGAGTGCCAGGGAAAAACCGCAGGCAACCGAGAATACAGCCATGCCAAGACACAACCCCATTGATATGATCAACAAGGTTTCGGAATTCAGAAATCGGCGCTGGGAATTGAGCAAAGACGGCAACGCGAAGACTCCGACAACAAACCAGATGATCAGGAAGAATGCAAGTTTGCTGACGCTGTAGAGCATTTCTCCGCCCTCTACGCTGCTGTTAATAGCTATTGACGAGAGCACCACCATCATCAGCACGGCAAAAAGATCTTCCACAATAAGCACGGCAAATACCAGCGAGGCAAATTTGCGGTGACGCAGATTCAGGTCTGTGAACGCCTTTATTATAATAGTGGTGGAAGACATTGACAGCATGCCTCCAAGAAACAGACTGTTAATATGAGAAAAACCGAGCATATGCCCTACGGCAAAGCCCGCGCCCATCATGCCGCAGACAATAAACAGAGCCGTCACCACAGCCGACCCTCCGGCATTCACAAGCTTTTTGAAACTGAATTCCAGACCGAGCGAGAAAAGCAGCACCACAATGCCCAACTGGGCCCAGAATTCGATATTATCCTCTGTGGTTACAGACGGCAGATATTCAAAATTCGGGCTGGCAAGAAATCCCGCTACTATATAACCGAGAACCACCGGCTGTTTAAGCCACTTGAACAGAAGGGTGGTTACAGCACCGAGTATAAGCAGAAAGGCCAGATCGCGGATCAGGCCCTCTACATTGAAAGCCTCAGTCACCTGTGTGGCATTGGCAAGAATAAGATTCAGTAACATGCGTAAGAGGCGAATTGTCGTATTGACTGGTGTCAGCTCAGATCAGCCTGATTTGACAGAGATATGGAGATTGTGGGGCGCAGGTCATGGAGAGCCGAGAAGACCTCGATAAAATCAGAGTGCTCACGGATAAGGATCAGCAGATTAAGCCGCGTTGTGGATGCTTCGTAGTCATATTCCACATACACACGTGAGAGATGGATATTGTAACGTGCAAGCACATCGCGATACGGCTCTATTGATTTCACGATTCCTTTGACTTTCAGCCGGATTGTTCGCGCTTCATTCCCAACGTTGACCCGATGTTCGATCTGTTCGAGAATCGTCAGCACGAAAAGCACCAGCAGCGTAGCCACGAATGCGATCAGGTAAAGGCCACACCCTACAGCCATGCCTATCGTGGCGATAATCCATATGCCGGCGGCGGTGGTCAGACCGCGGACCGAGCCTTTCATCTGGATTATTGTGCCGGCGCCAAGGAAACCGATACCTGACAAAACCTGAGCCGCGATACGGCTCGGATCGCCACGCAGCAGTCCGACCGTTTCCTGGCAGACGTAAATTGAAAGCATCATGGCAATACAGGCTCCCATCGAGATGAGCGAGAATGTGCGCACCCCGGCCATCTGCCCTTTGCGCTTACGCTCGATCCCGATCAGGCTGCCAAGCAGCAGACTGGCCACTATGCGAAGAATCGCTGTCAGAGGGGTCAATTCTACATTGTCTATCGATTGCCAGAAATGCTCCATCTCCCCTATTATTTTTTCAATGTGAAGTGGCGTGAGCTGAGACGATAGCCGTCAGTGAACAGTTCCACGGTATAGTCTCCGGGGGTCAGAGTTGTGTTCACATCCCAGTAAATTTTGATTCCGGCAATCTCATCGCCGGCATATTCGATGCTCTTGCGTGCACTGCACGGCACTGATTTGCCTTCGAACGAGAACGAACCGGCACCACCGAGCAACTGACCTTCCGGATTCACGATGCGCAGATAGATAACTTTCTCCCCTACAGGAGTGGAGTTGTTCTGGGGTATAGTAAATGTCACCATCAGCTGCTTGGCCTTGGTCACGTTTTTCTCAACTTTGCCGTTTTTCTTAAGTGCCGTAAGAGTCACACCCGTGACATTGAGTTTTTCGGCGAGTGTCATACGCTCGCTGAGAGTCTCATTGTTGCGAGTGACCTCCTGCACCTGCGATGACAGGCGCTGGTTCTGATCCTTGATCTCCTGATTTTCAGCGCGCAGACCGGCGTTTTCCTTATTCAGTGAGTCAATCTGAGCTATGTAGTGACGGAGAAGCCCCTTGAGTGTTGAGATTTCGTTCTGAAGTTCATTGATACGGGCCTGAGACTTTACTTTCTCGCTCTTAAGCTCTTTCATGAGCTCTTCAACCTTGGCTTTGGCTGCGGTATATTTAGCAAGAATGGTATCGTTGGCCAGACGCTGGGCCTGGTCTTCATACTGCTGAAACTCGGCATTAAGCATATCAAACTCACTGGAGAGCTGAAGCTGCTCGTTCTGAAGCTGCAGTTCTTCATTCTGAAGACGGGCTTCATTCACTTCTGATTTGAGAGAAGCCACCTGTGTGACTCCAAACCCTACGGCGATAAGCAAAAGAATTGCCAGGACTATGATCAGAATGATCATCGGCGACATCTTACCTTTCATATTGCTGTCTATAAAATTTTTATACTTGTTTTTAAGAGGTTCTCCTTTGAAATTTTGCAAAATTACTAAACCCTTGCTAAAAAAACAAATCCAAATTCCAACCCGCATCTAAAATGGTGGCCGCCAGACAGTCTGCCAAAACGAAATCCCCGGCATATGCAGCCAAAGCCACACATGCCGGGGACAATATGAGTCTGTGATCAGCCTGTTAGAACGGAATATTCATGCCCAAATTAACGTTAGCGTTTGAATTGAGGGGAACACCCTGCTTTGCAAGTTTGCAGGGAGTGCGGTCAGAAGCGACAAACAGATTAAAGCCTGGAACTTTCAGGTTGACTATCCAGCCGAATGACGCGCCGAAAGTACCAACACCGAAATTGACACCTGCTGAAAGACATTTTACCGGCTCTACGTTTGCTGACAGACGGAAGTCAGTCCAGGTGAACGGACCGTTGACACGGGTTGTGTTCAGAAATCCAAACTTTGCACGACGGTAGACCGGAAGAGTGTACTGGGCGCCGATATTCATCGTAGCACCGATGCCTGACGTGCGGCTGCCGGTGTCGCCAAGGTCTTCGAGCTGATAGAGCATGGAGAGATTGTCCTTGAATTCGTCCCATGTGTCATTGTTGTCGACGTTGAATGTGTATTCGTCTGTGACTACCTGCTGATTGCCATTGGTCGAGGCCACATGGTTGTTGTTTCATGAGATGAAACCGAGGTCAAGAAGCGAAGCGGAGAATTCCCAGTCGTCGTTGAGACGATATACGGCACCGAGATCAACAGCCGCGCCATAGCCGCTGACAGGCGAGAAATCCTCGACCTCAACGCCGTTGACATAATCGCGGTGAGTATCTTCATTGTATTTTGTCTTATACTTCAGGTTCTTGAGGCTTCCCTGCAGTTCGGCATCTACATTGGCCACCCAGGTATCCTCGCGCAGCTGAAGTTTGGCAGAATTGATATTGGTCTCTACAGAGCCGACGCCCACAAGAAGCTTGAGAGTAGCTCCTACGCGGAGTTTTTCATTGATCTGACGAGAGTGACCGAGTGCGATTTCAGCCCATCCGGCTCCGCGCACATTGAGATCTGAAAGATCATAGGTGGAGTTTTCGACACCTTGTTTTGCCAGACGGAATATATCTTTCGGCAGAGCCACGCCTACATCGGCACGGGCATTCACGCTCACTGTGTTGTAGCCACCGAGGCCGCTGAATCCGAACGCAATTACAGTCTCACGCAGACTTACACCAAGGCGGCTCTTGTCTTTGAGCCCGTCAAGCACTTTCGAGGCGCTCACTTCCGGGTTAAGGAAAGTGGTGGTCTGACCGTTGACGTTATATAGTATGTGGTTGATACCGATTGTTCCGTTAGTGGCTACATTAAGATTGCCGATTCCGGGCATAGCCACAAAACCGTGACCCTCATTGCCGAACGCCGGGTTTGACTGGAAACGATAGAGGTAATTGTCATCAAAATATCCCGACTGAAGATTCTGGGCATAAAGGCCTGCGGGAAACAGGGCTATAACCGCAGCCATCCCCCATCCGGCCAGATTTTTTATATTGGATTTCATTTCTTACTATGTTTTTAAGGGTATGGTTGAGGTTAAAGTTCGTCAATATAGAAGCCTGAAACAGTTGCTTTGATGCCTGTCAGCTTTATAGTGTCATCCGGACGGAGAGTGACACCGTCTTTTGTCACTACGGCTGTAGCGAAATAGCGGACACCGTCAAGGCCAGTTATCGTTCCTGTGCTTTCGAGTTCTATGGAGGATGTCTCGCCGGCTCTCACTGTAATACTGCCGAGGCCCACAGGTTTGCCAGTGGCGAGATCCTTACACTGATTTCCCTGCTCATCAACCGGATATCCGGACAGAACAATATCGAATGGCAGAGAGTTTGACACTGTGGCACCTAACTTGAGTTTCTCAATTGTAACCTTGTCAAGAGTCTCGTCACTCCAGCCGTCAGTCACTTCGTCATAAACGATTTTTGAATTTACGCCAAGATTTAGCGGCGCATAGAACTTATAAACACCCTCAAGCTTCTGAAGTGTCTGGGGAACAGCAAAGTTGGAAACCTTGCCAGGGCCCACTTTCGGATCATCAAACGACACTTCGATAGTTGAAGGAAGACCGTTGCCGCTGAGCACATTGCCAAGCCCTTGATAGCGCACCGGAACAGCATTGGCAAAACCTTCGAACGAACCTGCGGCCGAGGGATCGGGTGCAAGACAGAATTTGTAAGGTCCGGCAATGCCCGCATTATGGCCTATATTGATCAACTCGCCTGCATCAAGAGAATAAGGCTTGCGGCTACCGTCTTCACGACATGCGGTAAGGGTAAGGCCGCTGCTTGCATCCAGGCTGTAGCCTGCAAGGGGGTTGTTGATCGAAAGATAGAGCTGAGGGTTGGCCATAGTGATATTGGTCTCGTCCTGACGCAGAAGATCAGGCAGATCATTGAGCGCTACGGGATCGACGTTGAAATCGCTGATGCTATAACAGATCTCACCGTCAACAGCATTCACTGTTATGTCAGATCCGACAGAAGAAAGAGTCAGAGTGGTCTGAGTCGGGACTGAAGATATGTTATTGTTTGTCACGGCAACCACATATCCGTCCTCAACCCCGATGCTTCCGCGGATGGTGAGAGTTCCGGGATTCTTACCGGAAGTATCCGGGACAAAAGAATAGAGACCCTGACCAGCAAGTTTTGCAAAGTCAATTTCATCCACCCGGATGGTTACCTTATGGCTCATGACACCTGAACTGAGGTTGATGTCAGACAGATGTATGATTCCGTTATCTGAAACGTAGTCCGGCGTATGAAGGCCGACAGGAAGTTTCAGATATAGATTGCGGAATGCCACTGATTTGAATGCTTTTCCACTATTAAGGGGTCAAGCC
>Ga0137306_100208_pt1 | contig 94518 bp, 135 predicted proteins | sample Inofroosms_March_FD_97187 | JGI IMG/M metagenome (GOLD analysis project Ga0137306, IMG submission 97187) | Mouse cecal microbial communities from Vienna, Austria - N-Acetylneuraminic and N-Acetylglucosamine D2O microcosms_March | ecosystem: Host-associated > Mammals > Digestive system > Large... | reverse complement strand
TGAATCAAATTCATTGCGATAAGGGATTCAAAATTGCAAAGTTGAACATGGCATGGTGTCTTTACGAAATGATGTACCTACAGAACTACATTCAGAAAGGCGAGGAGCCCTAACAGGGGCTCTTCCTTTTTGCGCAGATTTTACAAATCGTATTATGAGAAGGAGAGGAAATCCGACGGGTTGTGACCAAGCAACAAAATTGTTTGGTTTGGATGTTCGACTCATCCACGGCTCGTCTTTCTCTAAGAAAATGGATAGATGCGGGTGGAAATCCCGCGGTGAGACACGAAGGCGTACCGCCAAGTAATAACTTAATAAAAGATGGTACCCACCGGGCAACGGTTTTCGTTGGGCCGACCCTGAAGTCATTTTCTTTTTATTTTCGCCAAATCGGCAGTGGCCTTTATGGAGGTGACATTTATGGAGACCAAGAAAATTATCAGCACTATCGGAACACTCGTTATTGTGGGAGCAGTATCAACGGCAGGAGCCGCATTATGGACGAATGTTCTGAATGACAAACTCAAGCTGGTCCAAGCAAAGAAAGCGCATTCCAAATCAGACAAAGTTATTGTTGTTGACTTTAAGAAAGCAAGGAGGGATATGGGCCGCTAAACGCAGCGGCTCTTTCCCTTTTCGCATAAATCGCTGTCTCCCTTATGGAAACCTTAACATTGAGAGGAGAATGGTTATGAAACAACTTTTTATTAGTCAACCCTTTAGAGGGAGAACTGAAGAAGAGGTCTTTGAAGAAAGGGCCAGAATCCTGAGCAGAGTCGAGGCTATCTATAAGGAAGAGTTTTCGGTGATTGACCAGTATCATCAGATCGCGCCGGAAGATGCTGGACGGTTCTACTACCTGAGCCAGGATATTCTTATGATGGACAAGGCGGATTTGATTGCCTTTAGTCCGGATTGGCAATCGGCAAAAGGTTGTAGAGTCGAACATGAACTTGCTACGGCATATGGTTTGAACATAATCGAGGTTGAGCTCTAACTGGAGCTCTTCCTTTTTTCGCAGATTTAACAGAATATCTTATGAAGAGGGATGAGAGTAGAGGAGAACCCAGAAGCTTAGGCTTGACTGGCCATACGTCGATTGGTGACTGACTACAATCTCCCTCTCTTTTCATTTTCCGCATAAAACTCCACGTCCTTTATGGAGGTGAAAGTAATGAGACAAGTCATTCTTTATGGAATTTCTGGAGCAAGTAGGGCCTATACAGTTCTGAATTACTTCTGTATCTACGAGGAATTCGTATCGATCAGCACTATCTTAGGGGAAGCGAGGCGACTTCGGATGAGAAATCCGGATATCGAGCACGTTTACGCAATAGATAATCGATACGGGCTCCGCCGTGATTACAGGGAGAGCATGAAACGGAATAGTATCGAGAGCCATTACATTTTCAAGGATATTCTGGAAAGAGAAGGTATGCGAATTATTTAACTCCGAGGAGGGTCCCGGCAGGGACTTTTCCTCTTTCCGCAGGAATGGCAGTTCCCTTTATGAGAGGCTTAGGCTTCATCTGTTATAAGGAGTGGAAACTATGTTTACAAAATTGGAAATGGTCGGAGCTATTGCTATCAGCCTGTTCGGCGGATTCGCCATCGGCTACAGCAAGGCAAGAGAAATCTGTTTGCAAGCAATCATCACTGCTACCGGAGAGCAGAAGGAACCCGAGACGACCGAGAAGGAGGAGACGCCCTAAACAGGGGCTCTCCCCTTTTCGCACAAACCACAGCACCTTTTATGGAAGAATCCATATTTGAAAGGAGAAGCAACAATGAGCATGGAAAAGTTCAAAAGGTTTGTGGAGGACCATAAAAAGGAGCTGATTGCCACTACGGCGGTCGCTGGCGGGATCGTACTGGTGGTTTTCAGGTGCAAGCGCCACAGCGGGAAGATGGCCAAAGGCATATTCAGGAGGAAAGATATTTCGATCCCGGATGGCCTCAAGGTCTGGGACACGTCATACCTCTGGGTGGAGGGAAAGTACCTGAACGCAATCGTCAACAGCATTCCCGTGGACGACCTGGGTGAACTGGGCAAGCAATACATCAAGCATGGGCTCGCACAGCCTGGCGACATTGCAAGTGTCGTTATTGGAGTCGAGTACAACAAGTGATTCTACCAAAGGTGGAGGCCGCTAAAGCAGCGGCTTTCGCCTTTTCACCGAGGTTGTTTGTACTCCAGTGTGGTTGCTAACTTAGAATAGCCGTTGAAAGGAGGTAGTCGTTAATGAGTGAACAAGAATTTCATCCAGGCTCTGTTCCAGTAGCAGTAGTAGCCCGCGTCTATGGAAAAGATGCGTCTTGGGTTCGAGCCGGCATTGTGTCAGGATGGCTTCCGATTGGTAAGGCTACCCGAAACGGCAAACTGGTGACCAGCATCAACGAGATAGACAGCCGGTACGGACGTATCAACTTTTACATCTCGCCCAAACTCCTCTATGAGGAAACCGGATTTTTATGGAAAGGAGAAAAGCGATAATATGCCTACAAATGTACGACCCGAAGTATCCAAGAAGAATCCATACTACATAGAGCGTGAGCGATACTACGAGCTGAAACACTTCTGCCGGCAGTATCCGATTTGGAAGAAGGCTCATGCGGCCCTCGATGGACTGAGCCGGCGACCTGCTGATTTGGAGTTGTTCAGCGAGACTGGAGAGACAAGCGATCCAACATTCCGATGCGTAGCGGCCCGTGAACGCTACTCCAGATGGATGGGTATGGTTGAGCAGTGCGCTCGTGAAGCTGACCCCGAGCTCTACAAGTATCTCATGAGCTATGTTACGAAAGGAGATTGCTACAGCGTTCTCAAAATGCGTGACCATATCCCCTGCTGCAAGGATGTGTTCTACGAGACGGCCCGTAAGTTCTTTTGGCTCCTTAACAAAGTTCGAGACTGATTTGGCATCTTCCGCAGAAAATACATCCACCTTTATGGAAGACCCAATATTAGAAAGGAGTTTGACTTATGAACCGTCATTTTAACTGGATGGACAAGCCTGTCACCTGGGGAGGTTACTTTAAGTTGTGCGGCATTTGCACTGTGGTCGGAACGGCCATCGCTGCGATTGAGCTCATCGTGTTTATGGAGCCCGCCTGGTGGAAGGCTACAAAGAACTTTGTGAGAAGACTGTTCGACAGATGAACTATCGGCATATAGGTCGGCCAAGAGGGAGGTTGTGGAAACACGGCCTCTTCTCTTTTTTATATTTTACTCGCACAAATTGCAACGACCTTTATGGAAAGGAGGTTCGATTTATGACTTACAAGCAAATTGAGGCCAGCAGAGAATTGCGGCTTTGGATTGGGCAAGTGATTGTGCCGACTGTCAGTGTGATGGCGGTGGTGCTTGCTAATCCTGACGTGAGGAAAGTGGCCTCGGAAAAGCTGGACAACATCAAGCAGAAATTCCAATCCAGAAAGATCAGGGTCGTGTAACAGCGACCCTCTCTTTTATATTTTCCGCACTTAGGTGACTGGAATGTGTGGTAAATTGGTATTCTAAAAAATTCCCGGGTGGGAAATTCTGAAAAACAATTTTATGGAGGCATCCTATGGAAATCATAATTGCGCTCGTAGCCGTCCTTATCGGCTTTATCATCGGTCGAGTCCTTCCCAGAGAGCGCCCCCTTGGTGATTTGCGGGTTGACAGGTCTGACCCGACTTGTGAGTCCTATCTTTTTCTCGAACTGGGTACGGATGTCCGCAACGTCATAAGTAAGCGGCACGTTACATTCCGCGTCAAAGTCGAAAACTTCCTGCCGCACGAATAACACCCGCTATTATGGAGCCCAACTCTAATATTTGAAAGGAGTAAAGCAATATGGCAGAGATCAAAAGTTTGTTGGACGGCGTGATCGAGCAGGAAATCCAAAACGTGGAGGCCCTGAGCTCTGGATCTGACGAGAAGTCGAAGGCGATCCAGAATCTCGCAACCCTGCACAAACTCCGTATCGAGGAGATCAAGGCCGAGACCGAGGCGGAAGAGAAGCGTGAACGCCGGGTTATGGACAGCGAGCAGCGTAAAGCGGAACTCGCTCTAAAAGAAAAGCAGGCTACCCAGCAGGAGACCCAGCATCAGGCTGAGCTCTCTATCAAGGAGCGCCAGGTGGATAGTGCCGAGGCAGAACGTAAGATGAAGGACGAACAGTTCAAAGCTGAACTCGCCCTGAAGAAGCGTCAAGCCGACGGCGACACCGCTGAGCACAAGTTGAAAGAGAAGCAGAGTGAGACTGAGTCTCAGCATAAGGGTGCCGAGCTTGTTCTGAAGGAGCGGGAGCTTGACAGCAAGGATGCTGACCGTACCCAGGAGGGAGAGCTTCAGAAGCGCCAGGCCCGGGATCAGATGGTCGACCGGTGTGTGAGAGCTGGTGTGGCGGTTGGAGAACTGGTACTGCCGTTGGTATTCTACGGCATCTGGATGAACAAGGGTTTCAAGTTCGAGGAAACCGGTTCGTTCACGTCGACCACATTCAAGAACTTGCTGAATCGCTTCAGACCCACGAAGTAAAGGGTAAGGCTACAAAAGCGGAGAGGGCGCGGAGATTTCGCGCTCTTTTCGTTTTCGCCATTTCTACAGCGCACTTTATGAGGAAGAAGAGCTCTTTTACCTCGACTATTAGCCAAGAGTGGAGTATAATACTATACAACACTTCTGGACTACATCAGGAGGTAATGAAAGTGCGTAAAAAGGGTAAAGAGATCATTCGGCCGGTAGGAGTTGAGATCAGGGAGTATCTCAATGACGGCTGGGGTATCTGCAACAACTGCGGAGCGCTTATGGATGAGGAAATCAGGGATAGAATTGGAGTATTCACCTGCCCGGCATGTGGCTGGGAGTGCGATGTTATGGATTATGAGTACGAGGAGGAAGACACTATGGAACTCGTACAGGATGAAAGAGGTGACGAGTACCTGATTCCGAGAGATGATATGCCGCCCGCGGGGTGCAGAGCTTGTGGAGGTCCATATCCCTACTGCAAAGCATCTTGCAAGATGTATGACGACTAAGCATTATCAAAATGGAGGAGAGTCCTGGAAAAGCCGGGGCTCTTTCTCTTTATCTCTGAACTTTGTGAGGAGATTCGCAGATTTTGCAAATCGTATTATGGAAAGGAAGTATGAGAGACGCATGTTGTTGGTGAAAACCCAACCATCTACGAGGAGTGCGATCCTCCCTCGTAGCCTTTTCTTTTTATTTTCTTGGAGGGATTGTGATGCGCTATCATTTCGAGAAGCCGGCTGTTTCGCTGTCGATGTATGGTCGGCGTTACATTTGCAACCATCCGGTGTATGACAGTTGCACCTTGTTCGAGATTGATGAAAAGGGTTTAGCTGTGATACAGCAGAGATTTGATCCTAAGACAAAGAGTACATCCTGGACAGAGGTAGACGCCTATTTGACCGACGTTTTATATTTGCACCCCAAGTTCAAGGAGTTCTTTGACAGTCGGGCCAGAACTTGTACGGACGGCCTCTACCCTACCGTAACCATTCGGCAAATCATGTGGGCTTTGAAAATGAAGCCTTTGCCTAAGCAAACATGGGAAACCGTGTTCGACCGTTCGCCAATTTAGCGCCGAATAGACAGCCTCTCTTATGGAGAGATCCAAAATTTTTGAAGGGAGCTAAATTATGAATCTCAAACTTTTGAAGAGCTTAGGGGCTTTGTGCAAAGAGCAGTTACCTACGATCCTATCAGGAGCGGCAGTGATTGGAGTCTTTGCAACTGGAATCTGTGCGGCTAAGGCAACTTTGAAAGCAAAGGAAGAGGTTGAGAAGCTGGAGGAGCCGACAACCTTTGAGAAGTTCAAGGTGGCGGCACCCATTTATGGGCCGTGCGTTGCCATCGGAGGAGCAACCGTTGCTTGCATTCTTGGTGCCAACCGAGTCAGTGTCAAGCGTTATGCAGCTCTTGCTGGGACTTGCGCTATTGCAAAGACTCAACTGCAAGAGCACAAGGACAAGGTGCTTGAGATGTTTGGCAAAGAGAAAGCAGAAGCTGTTGAACAGGAGATTGCCAAAGATCAAGTAAGCAAGAAGGCGACTGGCGGACTAATCTGTGCAAGCGACGAGCTCGTGACATGCAAGGATCTTGTGACTGGGATGGTGTTCAAGTCAAGCATGGTCCGGATACAAGCTGCGGCAAACAACGTCAACACATTGGTGCTACTGGATGGCGCTGCTGGGTTGACGGATTTCTACGATCAGCTTGACGAAGAACACACGCCAATCATGGAAAGAGTACGATGGCATTGCGATTCACGCATTCCGACGATGCAGATAGAGTTTGGAGCGGAGATTTCGGAGCATGGACTCCCATACTTGACGTTCACTTACGAGTGTGACTGATGGTGACTGCTGAGGGGCGCAAAGCCTCTTAGCTTTTTACCGCCAATTCCGCAACTCCTATTATGGACACCAATACCTATGAAAGGGGTTAAGGAGTATGGATGAGATGAGAATTGAATCGAAGTTTACAAGAGGAATTGCGTCGAGGCTTATCAAGAAAGCCATGCGTGACAAATTGGGCTACAATGTAGATGTTCAGCTCAATAAGTTCCGCACGACCGTCATCGAGGAGAAGACGCACGTCCATCTGGACATCGAACTGGATCTCAGCAAAGAGGAACTTGACAAACTGTTAAAGAGCATTGGTCTCTGAGGCCAGAGCCGCGTAACAGCGGCTTTTGCCTTTGTTCCGCAAGATATTCACACCGTATTATGGAGGTGATCGCTATGAGATTTGACAGCAAAAAGGTATTCAAGTTTGCGGGAGAAGTTAGTGGTTGTGTCGTCATGGGAATTGTTTCCGCGGCAACGCAGACGCTTTGGTACAGAATCGCAGAACCCAAGATACTTAACGCTATGGACAAAAATGAGGCAAAGCGAAAGCAGCCAATAGGTTTTAGGGGGGAGTCCTAACGGGCGCCTCTCTCCTTTTCGCAGATTTTGCAACTTGTTTTGTGGAGAGGTGAACATATGCGAGACGGTATGTTCTGAAAAAGGTGTTGCCCTTGAAGGTTTAGCTGACGGCTATCGAGGTACGGAGCAACTTAATGGTTAAACGGCGAGCCGCCTGTCTTTCTTTTTGTTCTCGCAGATTCTGCAAATTCCTTTATGGAGAGGAAGAACCTGAGAAGGATACGAAATGCGTCTTTAGGCCAACCGAGCGCCCTTGAAAAGGGACTGAGAAGTTACGAAATGCGCCCTAAAGCCAACCGAGTGTTCAACCTCTCTAATGTTTTCATCTTCCGCAGATTTTGCAACTCGTATTATGGAGAGGATGTTAGCTCAGTTGGTAGAGCGACGGGTGGAATTCCCGTATGTCATCGGTTCGAGTCCGATACAGCTTCTCTAATTTTTCGTCAAGGAAAGGAGAAACAGGAATGGGTAAAGACACGAGGCCAATTATCATCAGCGCATTGACCGCAGGCATCATCGTTGCTGTAAGCATTGGGTTCTATGTGTGGACTGTCAAAACTATCCCTTATTCCTATCGTCAAAGCCTCTTGGACGTTGTTGACTATGCCGCTGGCAAGAACCTTTTTAACAGAGCCAATTCACTTCAGTAAAACAATGAAAGGAGAAAATCAAAATGGAAGTCAAAATCGTAGGAGAAGTCAAGTTCAGGAACCGCGTCCTCGCTGTCTATGGGGATCTGGATGCGCCTCTCTTCAAGGCTGCGGACGTCGCCGATCTGGTGGAGTACGGCGAGGGTAACGTCTGGAACCTTGTTCGTCTTTGTGAGGAGGACGAGCATATGCTCCTTCCGCTCGTAGTCGCTGGCCAGAAGCGGCAGGTAACCTTCATCACTGAGACCGGCCTATACAACGTCCTGTCCCAGAGCCGGAAACCCCTTGCACGGGCATGGCGACGTGTCGTTCACGAGGAGCTGATTGCGCTCCGGCGGTCCCAGGGTAAGAACGTCTCTGAGAAGTTCGACGAGTGGGATCACCTGGCTGACAACATCTACTTCGATGAGGAGCGGGGCTGCCTGATGCGCTCTGTCACCGTTCAGGGCGGCGACGTTGAGCAGGTTCCGTATGAGCCTTGATAGCAGGAGGCAAACGTGAACCGACAAATTTACATCCACCTGGTTCGTAATCAACACGCTTCTGTGGAGTGTCAGGGTTAAAATAAAAATTGTTTTTTGATACTGAAATGAGAAAGGAAAAATATTTCAATGACTCTTGAAAGAGCGAAAGCTTTGATGCCTGGAACCGTCCTTTACGAATTGGATAGCTGTTTTGGTCCACACCGGCGGGTTGTAACTGCGGAAGATGGGCATACATGGAATGAGGACGACCCATTTATAAGTTTGAGCCATCTTATAAAACGATTTGATGGTATGGGCGGCACTGACTACTATCCATGCTATTGTTTCTTTGAGTCTTATGATGAATGTAAGAGTCATGAAATAAGTCCATATGATTATGTATAAAATTGGAAAGGAGGTAAACGGAAGTGCAACCAAAGAAAAGCCTGGTAGCGCGGGCTGGAAAATCACTTAAACAGGCATCGCCGACAATTCTTAGTGTTCTTGGAGCTGTCGGCGTAGTTACAACAGTAATTATGGCCGTCAGAGCAACACCAAAAGCACTTGAACGTATCGAGGACGCTAAAGAGACTAAAAATCTCAAAAACGGCGAAGATTTGACCCGGATGGAAACGATAGCAGCTTGCTGGCAATGCTATATTCCAGCCACGGCTACTGGAATCGCTACAATCGGGTGTATTCTGGGTGCAAACATCCTGAATCGCCGGCAACAGGCTGCTCTAACCAGCGCCTATGCTTTACTCAACCGAACGTATCAAGACTATCGAAAGTCTGTTAAAAATGTCTTTGGAGAGGAAGGGCACAAACGTGTTTTGGATGACATGGCTGTCGAGAGAGTATCTGAGAACCATACCATCTATACCCAAGGAGCGTTTGAATCTACCACTTTAGACTTCTGTGTCCCTGAGGAGGAGCACCTGTTCTATGATATTTACTCTGATAGACAATTTGCCTCTACTATTGGAAAGGTACTTCAGGCGGAGTATCATTTGAACAGAATGTTCGCCCTCAACGGCAGCGTTTCGCTCAACGATCTTTACAATTATCTCGGACTTGAACCCGTCAAGGATGGCGATGACATCGGCTGGTGGGTAGACGATAACGACGAGATTTATTGGGTCGATTTCGATCACTCTGTCACATTCATAGATGATGGACCGGAACGTCCTCAGGTCGAGTGCCTCCTCATCGAATTTGCGAAACCGCCAGCCCCGCCTCCTCGTGACTGGTAATCCGCAGAAACAACACAGCCTATTGTGGAAAGGAGGTAAGGCTTCATGGATAAGAAAGCTATCTTTAGAGTAATGTCCATGATCGGTATGGTCCTGGGGGCAGTGGGAACGCTACTGTCTAATTGGGCTGACGATCGTGAGCTTGACATGACGATTGACGAAAAGATCGATGAGAAACTTGCCGCCCGTGAGGATGAAGAAAGTGAGGAGGCCTAACAAGGCCTCTTTGCTTTTGGACGAGGAAGAGCTGCACATGAATGAACGGGCCATTGTGTATTTGACGCAGATGCTGGATTGTTACGAAAACATTCCGTACCTGGATTGGCCGCAACACGAACTTGAAGAGTTTGCGTTCTCAAGATGTGCCATCGAAGAGATTTTGCAACTGATCTGGGATCATCCGTGGACCTTGGCATCTGATATCATCGAAGATTTCGTGCTAAAGATGGAGTTCTACAAGAGATCGTCTGTTACAGACGATCAAGAGCGGATATTTTCGGTTTCGGAAGAGACGGCTTTAGAAGTTCTACAAGAAATCGAGTCGCTTGAAAAGTGACCCCCCCCAAAAAAAAAATACATTTGAAAGGAGAAGCATCGTGAACAAGCAAACCTTCGTGAAGGCTCTCAAAGATGTTCCGAAAATCCTGAAGAAGCACAGTCCTGAGCTTCTGACAGGCATCGGCATTGCGGGGATGATCTTCACGACCATCACAGCCGTCAAAGCAACACCCAAGGCCCTCCAGCTCGTGGATGAGCGAGAAATCAAGGAGGGGAAGCGCCTGACCAACTCGGAGATCATTAAGACCACCTGGAAGTGCTACGTCCCCGCAGCCGTGACCGGTGTGTGCTCCATTGGTTGCCTGATTGGCGCCAGTTCGGTCAATGCCCGGCGAAATGCGGCACTCGCTACCGCCTACACCATCTCTGAAACAGCTCTCAAAGAGTATAAGGAGAAAACCGTTGAGGTTGTCGGCGAGAAGAAGGAGCAGGTGATTCGTGACGCGGTTGCCAGGGACAAGCTGGAGAAGGCCCAGGTGACCAGTCGTGAGTTCATCATCACCGGCAAAGGGGAAACTCCCTGTTTTGACCCGCTCACCAATTCCTGCTTCAAGGCGGACATTGAGATCCTGCGGAAGGCGGAAAACGTCCTGAATAAACGGATGCGGGACGAGATGGTGATAACTGTCAACGATTTCTTACAGGAAATCGGCCTCGACCCGTGTGACGATGCCATCGGCGAAAACATGGGCTGGGATATTGATAAGGGATACATCGACTTGGATTTCAGCTCGCAACTGGTCGAGGGCATTCCTTATCTTGTCATCGGGCATCACAATCCGCCCCGCTATATCGGACGGTAGCGTCCGCAAAAAATGCAAATCGTATTATGGAGAGATCCACACTAAAATCTTTGATAAAGGAGTAATTCAAAATGGAAGAGAACACTGTGAGAACCAATGAGATCGAGGAGTACGAGCAGCCTGAGATCGAGGTCGAGGAGGCTCCGGAGGAGAGCTCCGGCAGCGGCGCATTCGTTGCGGGTATCGTCGGCGGGTTCTTGGCCTATGCCGCTATCGGCGGGGTTAAGAAGCTGGTGGCGTTCGCCCAGACGAAGTGGGCCGAGCGGAAGCAGAAGGAGCAGGCCAAGATCGTGGTCGACGCCGAGTACACGGAGATCCCGGACAAGCGGGAGGATTCCGAGGAGGACGCTTCTGAGGAGAAGTAAACAGCGAGGATCGCCATGGGGGAGAGTACCTACAACAGGTGCTTTCCCCTTTTCAATAAGTAACAAGGAGGAACGACCATGGCAGAAACCCCCTATCCCAACAACTCCCACACTGCAAGGGAGCGCAAACCGGAAGGTTCCAGTCCTCCGGATAAAAAGCTGGAGAAGGTGGTGAGCGGAGAGACCAAGACTCGCAAAAAGAGTGAGGTCAAGAAGTTCGCCAATATCTTCGTTCCGGAGGACGTTGAAAACGTCAAGAGCTATATCCTGGTCGATGTCATTGTGCCGGGTATCAAGAATGCGATCGCTGATGCGGTCAGCATTATGCTTTTCGGTGAAGCGGGCCGTCTGGGTGGACGGAGCGGCAAAGGCTCCCGGGCCTCTTATCAGAGATACTACGATGATCGGCGCGATGATCGTCGAGACTACGGACGGCCGAGAGCTGCCGCCGGATTCGAGTATGACGACATTGTCTTTGAGACCCGCGGCGATGCGGACTTGGTTTTAGACCAGTTGGAGTCAGCCATCAATACCTATGGCATCGCTTCTGTTGCCGACCTGTATGACTTGGCCGGTACCACCTGCCGTAGCTACACGGCAAACAAATACGGCTGGACTGATATTCGGTCTGCCAAGGTAGTCCGTATTCGGGACGGATACATCTTGCAGCTTCCGAGAACGGTTCAAATCAACTAAGGAGGATTCGACTATGTGCGGGTATCCCGTTTCGTCTGGCTATAGAGGCTTGGTCAATGGCGAGTGGATGTTGTTCCCGACTGAAGCCGAGTACCACGAGTACATGGAGGAAGAGTCATGAAACTAAACTCTGATACGCTGCTCAGCTTCGGCGTATTTGGTCTTGGCCTTGTTGCCATTGGGTATACGATTGGTGTCCATTCTCGTATGAAGGCTGTGGCCGACAAACTGGACACCAGCATTGACAAAATTGCCAATGACACCGAGGTCGAAATTCCGTCTAAGCTCATTGAGCAGGCAGTCCAGAAAGCAGTCGACCGTGAGTCCTATACTGCTGTCCGGCGGGCTACGGATGTCGTGGTGGATGGTCTGAAGAAGGAAATCGGCGACCAGGTATCTACGGCTGTGAAAGCCAGCTATGACAGCATCGCGGATGGCGTGACCAGTGAGATTGCGAAAAATGTCGCTAAAATCGACGAAGCTCGTCTCAAGAAAGAGGTTGTCGCCAAAGCAAAGGAGCAGATTGCCGAGAAATTCGACGATAAGCTCGATGATATTTTGGATGAATTCAATGGTAATCTCCAAAATGTTGGTAAAATCTACAAATCTATTGCCAAATCATTCTCTAAGGAGGAAATTTAACCATGAAGAAAAACGAAATCATGAAGTCTGTGGGCCTGACCTTCAACAAGATCGGCTTCCAGATTCAGAAGAAGAGCCCCGAGCTCCTGGTCGCTGCCGGTATCGCCGGCGTCGTTGTCAGCGCGGTTATGGCCTGTAAGGCCACTATCAAGGCCAGCGAGGTCGCCGAGGAGACCAAAGAGACCATTGACGAGATCCACGAGGCCGAGGCCAACGGCATCACCAAGGCCGGCAAGGACTACTCCGCCGAGGACACCAAGAAGGATCTTACCACCGCCTACATCCAGACCGGCGTAAAGTACGCCAAGCTTTACGCTCCCGCTGTCATTTTGGGCGCTGCTTCCATCACATGTATTGTTGCCAGCCACCGTGTTCTGAAGAAGCGCAATATCGCCCTTGCGGCGGCCTATACGACCTTGGATAAGTCCTTCAAGGACTACCGCGGCCGGGTCATGGAGCGTTTCGGCGAGCAGGTCGAAAAAGAGATCCGCTACAACATCAAAGCCAAGGAGATCAAGAAGACCGTTGTCGACGAGAACGGCAAGAAGGAGAAAGTCAAAGAGGTGGTCGACGTACCTGCCGTTGAAGGATGGGACCCCTCTCAGTACAGCCCCTACGCCAGGCGCTTTGATGAGGCCCATCCGCAGTGGACGAAGAACCCTGAAATGAACCTCTACTACCTGAAGGCCCGGCAAGCGCAGGCTACCGATATGCTCAAGGCCCGTGGTCACCTGTTCCTCAATGAGGTGTATGACATGTTGGGCTTCCCCCGCACCAAGGCCGGCGCAGTTGTGGGATGGCTGTTTGACCCCAAGCATCCTGAACTGGGCGACCCCTATGTGGATTTCGGTATGTATGAGATTCACGAGGGCGACAGTTTCGAGGACTACCTGAAGTCCTATATTCTTGATTTCAACGTTGTTGGCGACATTACGGACGATATCGCCGACCATCAGTATATTTGAGGTGTGGGCCAATGAAGAAATTTGTACTTCTCCTACTGATCGCCGCAATGGTGATTGTTGGGGATTCCTATGCGGCTGGGCCAGTAATCGTATCCAAAAATGACAGAGCCGTTGTTCAGCTGAAGAACGCGGCTCTTCTTTCGTCTTTTGTGAAATGCACGCCCCCCCCCGGCGAGGAAATCAAGACCATCGTTGAATTGGCACAACCCCCTGCCGAGAACGAACCGAAGGCAAAGCCGGTAGTTGAGCAAAGTCACTATTGCGACAGCATCCCGCTTACCTTTGAGGAACAGGGTTGGCTTCGAGCGGCCTGCGAAGAGTTCAACATTCCTTATGCCCTGGCGCTGGGTCTCATTGAGAAAGAGACCGAATTCCGAAATCTCATCGGGGATGACGGTGCTTCTACCGGCTATATGCAGATTCAGAAAAAGTGGCATTGGGACAGAATGGAACGTCTCGGTGTTACAGATCTGGTGGAGCCGAGCGGTAACTTCAGAGTAGGATGCGACTTTCTGGCCGAGCTCTATGCAAAGTACAACGACTGGAGTCTGGCTCTAACCGTCTACAACCGTGGGCATAATCCTGGCTACATCACTGATTATGCCAAAGAGGTCATGGGAAACTATGCTCATTGGCAAGAGATCGTCGAAAATTATATTTAGAAAGGATGGTATCACCATGAAAAAGTGCTTTAACAGCTTGCTTTCGTATACCCTGTCCGTCGTCTCCGGCTTGTTCCTCGTTAGCGGCATCGCCGTTCTGTCGGCTGGGAGGTAATGGACATGGAGGGATTTGCGAACCTTGTGTCCATGATGGACTATGTAGTTGATACAAAGCGGAAGCGTCATATCACCGGCGGGCTCCTGATTAGCATGGCTATGCTTTTCGGGGGCCTTGCCATCACGGTGATGAGCGCTAAAGAGGAGGACTAAATTATGGGTAAACTCAATACCGTAATTGCCTTCTTCACAGGAGCTACTGTTGGCGGTGCGGCCGTTTGGTACATAACCAAAGAGCGGTATGCTCAGCTCGCCGAAGAGGAGATCAACTCCGTGAAAGAGGCTTACTCCCATAGGGGAGAGAAAAAAGAGAAAGCCGATGCGGCCCTGCGGCGGTATCAGGGAGAGGGCGAAAAGGAACCCACAGATGTGAACGAGCCCAAGACTCCTGTTGTGACTACTAAAGTCACTGAAAAAGAGAGCATCTCCGAATACGCCAAGAGGGTTCAAAATGGGGCTCCGATGGAGTATTCCAAGACAGTCGTACCGCCCAAGGTTACGGAGTCGGAGAAACCCGCTCACCCCGTAACCTCTGGCGATGTCCCCTATGTTATATCACCTGAGGAGTTTGACGAACTTGAAGGATACACTCCGATCAGCCTGACTTACTTCGCCGATGGCGTATTGGCGGATGAGAACGGTGTTATTGTCGATGATGTGGAAGAGATCATTGGCGATGCACTGGATCATTTCGGCGAGTACGAGGAAGACGCAGTCTTTGCTCGAAACGACGCAAAACGATGCGACTATGAAATTCTGAAAGACGAACGCACATATGCAGAGTTTCGGAAAACTCTTCCGACCAACATCTAAAAGAAGGAGGTTCAACCTTTGACCAGAAACGAGCTTATCGATCAATATTTTGATTGGATGTATCAGCTCGTGGTCGACAACCGATATTCTAAGTCCTATCGTAAGCTGTTTGCCAGGCTGCACGATACGGAATTCACATACACGATTCCGATGGACGGCAACCGGGCCGAAGACGGCATCGACCTTAGATATCGGTTCGGTCGCGAGTATTCCTATCCGGACGCTATGATTGCGTCATATTTGGATGACCGTCCGTGCAGCATTCTGGAGATGATGACGGCCCTTGCGATTCGTTGCGAAGAGCACATCATGGATGACCCCGACATTGGCAACCGTACCGGACAATGGTTCTGGAGTATGTTGGTCAATCTTGGACTCGGTTCCATGTATGATGCTAAGTTTGACAGATACCGTGTTGACAGGATTCTTGAACGACTCCTGGATCGCGAGTACGGACGTAATGGCAAGGGTGGTCTCTTTACCGTCAACAATGGCCGAGATATGCGGACAACGGAAATCTGGTATCAGATGAACTATTACCTCAGTGAGGTTATTAGAGAAGGGAGCACTTAACATGAAGAAAATTCCTACACTCTTTGAGCGTGTGTATGAAAACCACAAAATCATCGGAATAACCGAAGTGGTAACACCGGGTTTCGAGTGGGTGCTTGCCGGCGGTGGTATCAGCACTATCAAATATGATGGTAGCTGTTGTGCTATCATCAACGGCGAACTCTACAAGCGTTATGATGCCAAGAAAGGCAAAAAACCTCCAGTTGGAGCGATTCCTTGTTGTGCCCCGGATTCCGTGACGGGTCACTGGCCCCATTGGGTAAAGTGCGATCGGAACAATCCGTCTGACAAATGGTTCTGGGCGGCGTATGATGCGTCCCCCTTGGCCAGAATGGATGGAACCTATGAGGCCATAGGTGTTCACTTCCAAGGAAATCCTTATCAGCAGCAAGTCGACTTACTCTATCCTCATGGCGTGGATATCTGCGAGGTGGACCGGAGCTTTGAGGGTATCCGGGCTTATCTGGAAAGTCACAACATCGAAGGAATTGTGTTTTGGCTTGATAATGAGCCTCAGTGTAAAATTAAAAGAAGCGATTTTGGCTTTAGTTGGCCGGCGAAAGGAGACTAAGCTTAACATGGCAAAGAAGAAAAATATCGTCCCCATCAACTCTATGCGGGACCTGGTTGACTTGGTCAATCACAACTCCCAGGTTCTCGATCGGCGGACCAAAAAGCTGGTTAAGAGCGCCCGGAATATGAAGATTCTGTACTTCATCGCGGTAGGCTATGCCATTTACACCGCCATCGAATGCCGGAAACAGGAAGAGCAGCTCTATCAGCTTTCCATCAAGGTGAAGAAGCTGGAGCACAACGAAGGGGAGTAAGCGATCCAATGTTAGACTTCTTGATGATATCCACGCGCCCAGGTAAGCGCGGCATCATCGAGATCTACCCAAGGTTTATCATCAAAAAAAGCAGCGACCTCATGATAAGAGGCGGAGACTTCTACGCTGTTTGGGTCGATGACCGTGGGTTATGGTCGACCGATGAACAAGATGCGGTTGACTTGATCGACCGCGAATTAGACCAATATGCTGAGGAGAACCGCCAGCGCTTTGACAACAACATTCGTGTCCTCCATATGTGGGATGCTGAGACTGGCATGATCGATTCATGGCATAAATACTGTCAGAAACAGATGAAAGACCAGTTTCATATGCTCGATGAAGAACTGATATTTGCCAACACCAAGACCGGAAAGCGAGATTATGCCAGTAAGTCTTTGAGTTATCCTCTGGAACCTGGAGAGACACCGGCATGGGAGAAACTCATTAGCACTTTATATTCTCCAGAGGAGCGGCACAAGATCGAATGGTGTATTGGTTCTATCGTAACCGGCGCTTCCAAGAGGCTGCAAAAGTTCATGGTGTTCTACGGAGCCGTTGGTACCGGTAAAAGTACCATCATCAATGTCATCCAGCAACTCTTCGATGGGTACTACACCAGCTTCAATGCCAAAGATCTTGGCTCCTCCAGCAATGCTTTCGCATTGGAGGCGTTTCGTTCAAACCCGCTGGTGGCGATTCAGCACGACGGGGACCTCTCACGCATTGAGGACAATACCCGCATCAATAGTTTGGTGTCTCACGAGCTGATGACCGTCAATGAGAAGTTTCGGTCCGCCTACTCAAACCGATTCAAGGCGTTCCTTATCATGGGTACAAACAAGCCCGTAAAGATTACGGACGCCAAGTCAGGCATCATCCGCAGACTGATTGACGTGTCCCCTACGGGGGATAAGGTTCCGCCAGGAGAGTATCGCACGCTCACCAAGCAAATTCCTTTTGAGCTCGGCGGCATCGCCTATCACTGTCAGGAAGTATATTTGGAAGACCCTGATTATTACGATGACTACATCCCTATCTCGATGCTCGGAGCCTCTAACGACTTCTACAACTTCGTTGTGGACTCCTACCATGTGTTCAAACGGGAAGATGGTGTTTCTCTGAAATCCGCTTGGGAAATGTATAAAACCTATTGCGACGATGCGAAGGTTCTGTATCCCTTGTCTCGAATGATATTTAAGGAGGAGTTGCGAAACTACTTCCGAGAATACGAGGAGCGATTCAACATGGAGGATGGAACTCGTGTGCGGAGCTACTATCACGGGTTTCGGACAGAAAAGTTTGAGGAACCTGCTTCAGACGAAAAGGAGGGAGCTGCAAGTGCGCGAAACACTGATTGTCAACCAACTATTGAGTTCGCAGAAGGTATTTCCTCCGTCTTTGATTCTTGCTGCACAGATTGCCCGGCTCAGTATGCAGGAACCGAAGGAACCCCGCAGCGAAAATGGGAGCGAGTTCGCACTAAGCTTTCGCAACTGGACACCTCCCAGCTCCACTATGTAAAGCTGCCGGAGAACCATATCGTCATTGACTTTGATATTCCGGACGAACAAGGTAATAAGTCCTTTGAACGGAATCTGGCCGAGGCGAGTAAATGGCCGGCGACATATGCAGAGGTGAGCAAGAGCGGCTGCGGCATCCATCTGCACTACATCTATTCCGGAGACGTGACGCGGCTCAGTCGGATTTATGATGACCATATTGAAATTAAGGTCTTCACTGGCAATAGCTCACTACGCCGGAAACTTTCCAAATGCAACAACCTGCCTATCGCTACGATAAGCTCTGGATTACCGTTGAAAGGAGAAAACAACGTGGTAAACGCCAAAGTGGTTCAAAGCGAGAAAGGGCTTAGACTCCAGATTAAACGTAATCTCAACAAAGAGATCCATCCGGCTACTAAGCCCAGCATCGACTTTATCTACAAAATCCTGACGGATGCGTATGAAAGCGGCATGACTTATGATGTCACCGATATGCGCAACGCCGTCCTGGCCTTTGCAGCTAATAGCAGCAACCAGGCGGAATACTGCATCAAGTTGGTGAACAAGATGCCGTTCAAATCCGCCGAAGATGGCCCGGGAGTCAAAAACGACGAGGCTAAGCTTGTCTTCTATGACGTGGAGGTGTTCCCGAACCTGTTCTTGGTGAACTGGAAAATTGAAGGACCCAACCAACCCGTTGTAAGGATGATTAACCCGAAGCCCCAGGAAATCGAGGAGCTGATGAAGTTCCGTCTCGTCGGGTTCAACTGCCGCCGGTACGACAACCATATTCTCTATGCTCGTCTGATGGGCTATACGGAGGAGCAGCTCTACAACCTCTCCCAGAAGATCATTAGCAGCGAGAAGAAAGCCAAGAGCAACAACTGCTTCTTCGGTGAGGCCTATAATGTCTCTTATACGGACGTTTATGACTTCTGCTCCAAGAAACAGAGCCTGAAGAAATGGGAGATCGAACTCGGCATTCACCATCAGGAGTTGGGTCTTCCTTGGGATCAGCCGGTTCCTGAGCATTTGTGGCAGAAGGTCGCAGAGTATTGCGACAATGATGTCATCGCAACTGAGGCGGTGTTTAATGCTCGCAAGGCTGACTTTGTGGCTCGTGAGATCCTGGCTGATGTGGCCGGCATGACGGTCAACGACACCACCAATACTCTGACCACCAAAATTATATTTGGCGGGAACAAGAAACCCCAGGATCAATTCAACTACCGCGACATGGGTGACACGAACCAGATCTACGACCCCGACCGGGATCTCCCGTTCGAGATGGGACCGAAAGAGTTCGATGAGTTCACGGCTTTCGACAAGAAGGGCCGTCCCATCTTCCCGGGCTACAAGTTCGAGAATGGTAAGTCCATCTATCGCGGCGAGGAAGTTGGTGAAGGCGGATACGTCTATGCCGAGCCTGGTATGTACGGCAACATCGCTCTGCTGGACATCGCCAGTATGCACCCGTCAAGCATCATCGCTGAGGTCCTGTTCGGCCCTGAGTTCACCAAGCGGTTCCAGGAAATCCGGGATGCCCGTGTTGCCATCAAGCATAAGGACTTCGAGAAGGCGAAGAAAATGCTGAATGGCGCTTTGGCGAAGTACCTGACAGATGAAGGAGCAGCGGCTGATTTGGCCCAGGCTCTGAAGATCGCCATCAACTCGGTGTATGGTTTGACTTCGGCCAGCTTCGAGAATCCCTTCCGGGACAACCGGAATAAAGACAATATTGTTGCCAAGCGTGGAGCCCTGTTCATGGTCAACCTCAAGCATGAGGTCCAGAAACGGGGCTTTACTGTCGCCCACATCAAGACGGACTCCATCAAAATCCCCGATGCGACACCGGAGATCATCAAGTTCGTTATGGACTACGGCGAGAAATACGGCTATACCTTTGAGCATGAGGCCACCTATGACCGGATGTGCCTGGTGAACAATGCTGTATACATCGCCAAGTATAAGGACGGTAAGCACGCCGGCGAATGGACGGCCACCGGCACCCAGTTCCAGATCCCCTATGTGTTCAAGAAGTTGTTCAGCCGTGAGGAGATCACCTTCGAGGACATGTGCGAGACCAAGAGTGTGACCAGCGCACTCTATCTGGACATGAATGAGGATTTGCCGGACATATCAGCGTATGAAAAAGAGCACGCGGCCCTTTGGAAAGATATTTGCAATGTACAGCTTCCCCATGATTCTGAGATGGAGCGAAAATGTGCAAGGGCTGAAGAACTGTCTCAGCTTATCGAGCAGGGGCACAACTACATCTTCGTCGGAAAGGTCGGTCAGTTCTGTCCGATAAAGCCCGGATACAATGGCGGCCTGCTTCTGCGAGAGGTCATTGACAAAAAGACAGGCACAAAGAGCTATGCCGCAGCTACCGGGGCAAAGGGTTATCGCTGGCTGGAATCTGAGATGGTCAAACATCTGGAGAAAGAAGACGGTATTGACCGGAGCTACTATGACGCCATGGTCGATGCTGCCGTCCATGATATTTCCCAGTATGGCGACTTCGAGTGGTTCGTGTCCGACGATCCCTATGTCCAGCCGAATCCCTCGGATGACATTCCGCCTTGGGTGGCTCCGGGTGAGCCTTGGCAGGAGGAAGCTTCTGTTCCTTTTGATGTGCGTTGACACGCCAAAGCAACAAACCATGTGATGAAGAGGATACCGTAATCGGTGTCCTCTTTATATTTTTGAAAGGAGTTTTTTAATCATGGGACCCAAATTGCCGTTGCTCAAACTTGAGGATGTACGCCTCAAATTTCGCAATTTCGCCGGCAGAGAGAAAAAGTACAATCGAGCAGGCGATCGAAACTTCTGTGTTGTTATTGATGATCCCGTGAAAGCACAGGAGCTGGCTAATGAAGGATGGAATGTTCGTGTCAGCACCCCCCGTGAAGAGGGTGATGCTCCCGAAAGTACCATCCAAGTGGCGGTTCGCTTTGATAATTTCCCTCCCAACATCTATATGTTTACCAGGAGGGGGCAGACCCGCCTTGACGAGGAGGCCGTTGAAGCATTGGACTATGCCGAGATCCGGCACGTTGACCTTATTATCAATCCCAGTCGCTGGGAAACGAACGGCAAAACCGGAATTAAAGCATACTTGCGGACTATGTACGTCGTCATCGATGAGGACGAGTTCGCGGAGAAGTATGCCAATTACGAGTATCCGGAGGAGTAAGGCATGTGCAGGGGCGCTGGTTAGGAGGTGACTGGCGCTCCTGCTCTTCGCTTTATATTTGAAAGGAGAAAACGATGCCCAAAGTCACTTTGACAAAAGAAGAATGCTATTGCGGCATTGCCGAATTATATGACACCATCGCCATAAAGCTTGAGTACAATCCTGCTACCGTTTACTACGACTGCCGCAAGATATGCGTTTCAAAGCCTGTGATGGAGCAGGTTTTTGCCTACTACAAAGCTGAGAAGAGCGTAACAAGACCGGCATTCAATCAACTGTGGCTCAATCTTGGCCCAAAAGCTAATCTCGTCGGAGATAGCTACAAGGTTGATATCCAAAAGGGATTCGTCTTGGAGGCCAAGCCATGAATGACTATTCGTGCTACAACGCAGTTTTTGTTGACGGCCTAAAAACATTTTTGGATTACACCACCCCACACGCATTTGACAATGCAGTGACGAATGGATTGATTATCCGCAGACGTCTACAAAAAGACGATTTTGAAAAGCGTTGTATTCAGAGATGGGCCATCTCTGAGTTGATGAATTTGATCGTAAACAACCCTCAAGATCCTGTCGAAGACACCACTTATAAGTTTGCATTGGAGCTGCTTTCCTTTGCAGCAGTTTCAACCAATGCAAGTATGAGAAAGGTGTTTCACATCGCGGCAGATTTCATCGATAAAGAGGTTATCGGTCTCTTCAGAACGAAGGAGGGAATGTACCCGTGAAGAAGTCTTTCTGGCGACATTTTCGACTACCAAGAAAACGCAAACCAAAACCCAAGGCGGAATTGGTGGTGTATAAGCCGCCCAAAAAGCACATGACTGAGCCTGACCGCTGGGTGCCGCCCTTTGCGGCCAATAAAGAGACCCAGCCTCTCAAAGTCGACAAGCAAGATTTGATTATTGTGAACGAACCGAACGGTTTAGACCTCGGCAAAGTCACAGCGACCGTTGGCATTATGTTGCAGGCAAGAATGGACTATACCTTCCAGCTTTTCGTTGATGAATGCCTCGAACGGTTCAAAAACTTTGACTGGGGCGGCGTAAACGAAAGCGAAAGACGGTTAAATGATCTTAGGATTACAGCTCGGACGGGCACTGTCTGCGGCATCTATACCGAACTCACTACCGGCATTCAAATCTGGATAGCCACTGATTTGGATCAGGGAATCACGAGGATTTGTCTGTCCGACGAACGCTGAAAGAGGTGTTGATATGAAACCGTTTTGGCAGAGACCGCCTAAGAAAACTAAGAAGAAAAAGCGAAAGCCCAAGGCTGCTCCGCAAAGTGATGCTTTGAAACCGCTCCCAAAATCGAAGCCTGCGCCTTGGGTTCCTCCACATCCTATAATACCGAAAGCGCCCTCTATTGAGGACATAGCGAAACCCCCTATGACCTATCAGATCTCACCCGCTTCAAAGAAGGACGAGAAACCGATTCAGCCTTCTCTTCCCACAGAGCAAAAAGTGATTCGCCATAGAGACGAGCATATACGGAAGGATTTTCTGAAGGCGTTCCGGAGCTTGACTAACCGTTGGCGTTCCTGGGATATTTGGACCGACTTTATTACCATGGCCGCCTGCACTATTTCAAACTCGGTGGACAAGCTCCACTTCGATGAGCGGGAAAAGACTTATCTTCGGATTATCAAGAAGTACAGCAAACAGGAGCAAGAAATCTTTCCACAGTTGTTTGCTTATGTGGTAGCTGCTTTAGAAGAAAATCCTGAACAGGACTTTCTCGGTGATATTTACACCGAACTTGGCCTGAACAGTAAGGAGCATGAGCAGATATTTACGCCGTACAACGTTTGTCATTTCATGGCTGAGATCACGATTGACGATCTTGCAGCGCAAGTTGAATCGAAAGGTGTCGTTGAGATTCACGACTGTTGCTGTGGTGCCGGAGCGATACTAATTGCGGCGTCAAATGTTGCAAAGGAAAAGCTCGAAAAAACCGATTTCAACTACCAGAATCATATTTTGGTCACGGGGCAGGACATCGACTATCTTGTAACCATGATGTGCTACATTCAGCTCTCACTGCTCGGTATGGCCGGATATTTCAAAGTCGGCAACGCTCTCAGCGACCCAATGACAGATAAGGATAGTTTAGACAATTATTGGTTCACTCCAATGTATTTCTTCCCTGTTTGGCATTATCGGAGAGTCTGGCACAGTATAGGCAAACTGTTTGAGCCAAATGAAGACGAAATTGAAACCGGAGGATAAGTCTATGCAAAAATTCACTAAAATCGAAGTCTCTTGGATGGCAGTTGAGTTTGAAAAAATGGCAAAGGAGCACGAACAGCAGTCCAAGGAGACATCTGACAGGGAGTTCGCCAAGATGCATCAGCTCAGGTCTGAGCAATACACTGATATTTCGCGGCGACTTCGGTTAGCTCTCAAAGAAGGCGACAAACGAATCGAAATCAAGTAAGGGAGGTAATCTCCATTTTAAGTCAGGCACTATTCTCTACGGGAAAGAATGATTGGGCAACGCCGCAGGAGCTCTTTGATGAGCTTGATGCCGAGTTCCATTTCACGCTTGATCCCTGCGCAACTCCGGAAACAGCGAAGTGCGCTAAATTCTATACGGAAGAAGACAACGGACTTGCCCAGGATTGGACTGGAGAGACGGTGTTCTGCAATCCTCCCTACTCTGACCAACAGCAGACCGAATGGGTCAAAAAGTGCTACGAACATGGAGTCCGGGGGGGGGGTAGCAGTTATGCTGATCCCGGCCAGAACCGACACAAAACGCTTCCATGAATACATTTATGGAAACGCGGAAATACGGTTTATCAAAGGCCGGCTGAAGTTTGGTGGATGCGAAAACTCTGCACCCTTCCCCTCCATGATCGTTGTATTCGGAAAAGAACCTACTGAAAGGAGGCCGCGGCCAATGGGACGCATAAATCTCCGTGACTACCAGCTCGACGCTATCAAGCAGATGAAAAACGGATGCATCCTGTGCGGCGGCGTCGGAAGCGGTAAATCCCGCACTTCCCTTGCATACTACTACGATTTGCAAGGTGGCGATCTTCTCGCATCGGATGAAGTTGCCATGAAGAATCCGCAAAATCTCTATATCATCACGACAGCCCGGAAACGGGATACCTGCGAGTGGGAGGGGGAACTGGCTCCGTTCCTCCTTTCTACTCATCCTGAGTGCAACTACTACAAGAACACTGTGGTTGTGGACTCATGGAACAACATTGGAAAATACACAGAGGTCAAGAACGCATTCTTTATATTTGATGAGCAGCGAGTGGTTGGTTATGGCGCTTGGACAAAAGCATTTCTCAAGATTGCCAAGGCCAACAACTGGATTTTACTGTCCGCTACACCTGGGGACACTTGGCAGGACTATATTCCTGTCTTCATTGCCAACGGGTTCTATCGCAATAAAACCGACTTTGTCGACCAGCATGTCAACTATGACTGGCGGGCTAAATACCCGAAAATCGACAGCTATCGAAACACTGGTCGTTTAATTCGGTTACGCAACAGCATCCTCGTAAACATGGACTTCAAGCGGCAAACCGTTTCTCATCACGAGGACATCCCCGTTCCGTATGATATTTCCAAATACAAAGACATCATGCGGAAACGTTGGAATTCTTGGGAGGACCGTCCAATCGAAACGGCAGCGGAATTGTGTATGGCACTTCGGAGAGTTGTCAATTCTGATGACGCCCGATCGGTTGCTGTGCTCGAAATCTTGGAGGATCATCCCAAGGCCATCATCTTTTACAGCTACGACTATGAACTGGAGATTCTCCGCTCCCTCGGATATTCGGAGGGTACGGAGGTCGCAGAGTGGAACGGTCATAAGCATCAAGAGATTCCAACCGGAGACAAATGGGTCTACCTGGTTCAATATACCGCCGGCTGTGAGGGGTGGAATTGCATCACGACTGACACTATTATATTCTACTCTCAGCAGTATTCGTATAAGGTGGCCACGCAGGCTGCTGGACGAATTGACCGCCTCACAACACCGTACCATGACCTGCACTACTATCATCTGAAAAGCTTCTCTGGAATTGACCTCGCCATCAGCAAGGCTCTCAAACAGAAGAAGAATTTCAACGAGGGTAAGTTTGTGGGATGGGCTACAAAGCCAATGCCAAGAGCCGCATAATTTGCAAGTCCTATTACGGAGGAGATGCTACATAGCGTCTTCTTTTATATTTCATGGAAGGAGGCGAAATGCCTTGCAAAAGCAGCCTGACCTTGAAGTCAAGGTATTCTTTGACACTTTGTCCGGCACAGCATCCATCAAGGCAAAAAAGCAACTCCTCGCTGAGAAGCGAGATGACGGAAACGTCAAAAAATTCTTGGACTATCTGTTGAATCCGTTCTTCATCACAGGTATCTCTGAGAAAAAGATTAACAAGGCGGCAGTCAAAGAAGCGACCATTCAGTTCACTTCGTTCCACGAGCTAATGCCTTACATTCGGCAGAACCATACCGGCACTGATGAAGTGCTGGCAAATGTCCAGGCCTTCTTAGAAGGTGCGGAGGACGAACTGCGGTCGTTCTACATGGGCATTATCACCAAGACCATTCGGATTGGGTGTGATGTCAAGACTGTAAACGACGCATTTAGGTTCGAGCTCATTCCTCAATGGGAAGTGCAGCAGGCTTATCAGATCGGCAAGCTGAAAATGAATGAGAACGAGTGGTTCAGTTTGAGTCAAAAGCTCAATGGCGTTCGCGGTACCTACTTTGAGGAAAAGCTCATCAGCCGGCAGGGAAAAGAGTTCAATGGACTGGACCATATCCTGGCAGACATCCAAAACCTTATCCCGGATTGTGAGAATTGGGTACTTGACGGAGAGCTGATTCGCAAGAACATCGACCATGTCTCTGATAACGAGAACTTTCGGCTGACTACCGGAATCGTCAATCAGGAAGATGGCGATAAGAGTCTGATTCAAATGGTGATCTTTGATATTTTGCCGAAGTCCGAGTTCCTCTACGGCGAGAGCAAATTGCGATATCGAGATCGCCTTGAACAGCTAAAGAAGTTGAAACGGCAGATACGGAGACTGGGTCTGTCTGCTCTTCGTGTTGTGGATATTCTCTATACCGGAACCGATATGTCCATGATTTCGCCGTATCTGGACCGCATGATTGCCGAAGGCAAAGAGGGCATGATGCTGAACCGTAACTGTAAATACTTCAGAAGACGTCACAATGGCATTCTGAAAGTGAAGCAGTTCTATACGGTAGATCTTGAGGTCGTAGACCTTGAAGAGGGGACGGGGCGACTGACCGGAACTTTGGGGGCATTCGTTGTGCGCTACAAAGGTAACTACCTACGGGTCGGCTCTGGCATGACCGATGAGCAGCGGAAGCTGTTCTGGAGCGACGGTATCAGTTTGATCGGGCGTGTCATTGAAGTCAAGTATAAGGACGAAAGCCTTGACAAACGAACAGGTCTTTACAGCCTGCAATTTCCGATCTTTGTCCAACTCCGTGAACTCGGAAAACAAGAAAGCTACGACTGATATTTTAGGAAAGGAGCCGAAATGAGCTGTTGGACTTATGTAACGGGCGTCATCGAAGTCGATACTTGTGCCAGGAGTGATGCGGAAGCCATGTATCTCGCTCAAACTGTCGTCAACCATCTGCCACGGATTACTGGCTCGGAAAGAAGCGCGGAGTTCCACTTGTCACAACCGAATGGTTACTGTTCGTCGTGCAACGTTGACGAATTTGACCAACCCAGTAATCTTTACGATGACAGACATTTCCGGATGTTCACTACTCAGGACAGAGTTTTGATTACGATTCACGGGAATCTCCGCGACCGCCTATTCAAACAAACTTTACATGAGACTACAAAAATGCTGGCAAGACTATCGGCCAGACTTTGGGTGCGAGAGTGTCTTGTTCGGGTAAAGTCAGATATGGGCGAGACATTTATATTTGACAATCCGGAATGGGTTCGCAACAGAGATCTTACAAATTGGACTCAAAAAATATTAAGAAAGGATGGCGATCCAAATGATGGATGACTATGATATTCTCCCTCGCATCGGGCATTTCAACGATTTGATGGAACCGGCTGCACATTTGTTTCCGGCCGGTTTTACTCAGGACTTGAAAGCAAACGGCTTCTTTACGGCTCCGGCCAGCACCAAGTATCATGGTGCTTTTGAGGGCGGCCTGTTTGAGCACAGCCGGAATGTGACGCAAGTCCTCGTTGCTCTCACCAAGGACAATGGGCTGACATGGCAACGGCCTGAGTCACCTTACATCGTTGGGATGTTCCATGATTTGTGCAAAGTTGACCTTTACCGGCATCCATACTCAGAGGCGGTTTTGCACACTTGGGACGCCAAAGGTCACGAGACTATCCGCGAGAAGGATATGACTAAGTGGGAACATAACCCTGATACTCTGCTCAAAGGGCATGGCGATAAGTCCATAATGCTGCTCTCCCAGTATATGCAGCTCACCCTGGAAGAGATCCTATGCATTCGATACCATATGGGCGCATTTGTGGATAGAAACGAGTGGAATGACTATACGCGAGCCATCCACCAGTTCGTCACTGTTCTCTGGACGCACCATGCCGACATGATTGCCTCCCATATCCTTGAGTAATGGAGGCGGATGTATGAGTAAGATTATCCACTTCTCTGAAGAAACTGAAATTACCATAAAAGATGTGGTCGATAGTATGACCGACCTGCAAAGGGAGGCTATGTATGGCATAATCGGAAAAGTATGGACCGCTGAGCCAAATGCTCCTGTGTTTGTTCACTACTTTGCTAAGTTGGGTTATATTGCGTTGAATATCACGCATGAAAACTTTCTGGCAATTCAACAGCTTCGGTCTGATATTTTGAACAGCTACAATGTTGGGGAATTATCGGACTCCGAAAAGAGAACCATTTATAGAGCCTCAACAATTATCATGGACTATATGAGAAAGGAACTGTATAAATGAAGGCAGGCTACTGTCTCCCATCCGGGAACTACAACATCGTCCTTTCTGAGGATGAGTTAAGTCAACTTCTCAAAACGGGTCATGTAACTATACACATGTCTCGTGTTCCTTGTACCACAAGCAGATTGGTCTTTAATGACGACGAAGGAAAAATGGAAATCCACGACAAGAAACCAATCTACAACAATTTGTTCTTTCACGTCAATGAACCTGTCGCCGACATTGAAGCCGGTGACCACAATGTACAATTCTTGTGTATCAACATTGAGAGAAAGACGGGAAGTGATATCGATGGCTCAGAAAAGAATCAGAATGGTACGGACGGACATCTTGAACTGTAAAGTCCGACTTCTCTATGATGACGGCAGTCAAGGTGAGCTCGACATGACGAAGGCGAAAGTTTCTACGAGCGAGGCCGCCTTTGTAGTCGGCATGACTTTGAAGCAAGCCAAGATACGGCTCGGTATCAAGAGTTGACAGCTTTGGGCCGAACATTATATTCTGTCAGATGGGAGGTGAAAAAATGATCGGTGCAATTATCGGCGACATCGTTGGTTCTCGGTTCGAGCGGGCAAACTGCAAATCTACTAAATTCGAGCTGTTTACAAAAAGATGTTCATTTACTGATGACACCGTGATGACGCTTGCGATTGCAAAAGCGCTGCTTGAAAGCGACAATGATTGGAGCAGACTGAGAGAAAATGCCGTGAAGTGTATGCAGGAAATCGGTAGGAGGTACCCAAACTGCGGATACGGTCAGATGTTCTATCTGTGGCTCCATAAGCGAACCCCAAAGCCCTATAACAGCTTCGGAAATGGGGCGGCCATGAGAGTAAGTCCGGTAGCATATGTGGCTGAAACAATAGAGCAATGCATCAAGCTTTCCGACATAGTCACCGGAGTTAGTCACAACCATCCGGAAGGATTAAAAGGCGCTCAGGCTGCCGCAGTTGCAACCTGGGCTGCATTGCAGGAAATGCCGAAACAGGAAATTCGAGAGTTGATCGAAGATCGCTTTTACGACCTGAACTTCACGATTGATGAGATACGCCCGAAGTACCGTTTCGATGCATCCTGCCAAGGCAGTGTACCACAAGCAATTAAAGCGTTCCTGGAATCCGACGACTTTGAGAGCGCGATACGACTTGCTGTCTCTATTGGTGGCGATAGCGACACGATTGCAGCCATTGCGGGAGGAATCGCAGAGGCATACTACGGTATCCCGGAACATATCAAAATGCAGGCCATAAAATATTTGACAGAAGATCTACGCGATATCATGGTCGAGTTTGAAGTGGCCTACTATTAAACTGAATGAAACGAGGGTTTCTCTACTTTGAGGAGCCTTCGTTTTATATTTTGAAAGGAGAAAATTTTTATGGAATTCAACAAGTTCAAGAAAGCGATTCAAGATCATTTCGCAAAACTGAGCGAGACTGCCGACCATGTCTACGAGGTGGAAGTGGACAAGGATGCGCTGTGGAACCTGTACTTGGACAGCTTCCCCGCTGGAACCAACGAAATCTATCGGGAGCGCCGCGAGTACGATTGCAGCTGCTGCCGGCAGTTCATCCGGGCCATCGGCAACGCGGTGTTCATCAAGGACGCCATTATCCACACTATTTGGGAGCTTACCGATCTCGGCTCCACGTTCCAACCTGTGGCGGATGCGCTGGATGCCTACATCAAGGCCCACGCGGTTACGGACGTTTATATTTCCAAGTTCGCAAAGATCGGCACCAACAAGAACCATGAGCAGCTCTCGGATGGCACTGTGAAGACCTGGGAACATTTCTATCTGGAGCTCCCCTCCAAGTTCGTCGATAAGAGCCAGCGTTCTGTCGGCGACCTCAAAGGCCCTTTCCGGGATACCAAGAACGTCTTCAAGCGGTCTTTGGAGGAGATTACGGATGATGCTGTTGATACCGTGCTGGAGCTGATCGGCCAGAAATCCCTGTATAAAGGCGAGGAATGGCAGCACGCCTTGGAGGAATTCAAGAAGTACAAGGCTATGTATGCTGCAACGCCGGAGGAACTCCGGGACAACTTTACCTGGGAACAGTCCATGAACGCCGGTATGGCAGTCGGTCGAATCCGCAACCACAGCATGGGTACTCTCCTGGTCAATATCAGCCAGGGGATGGAACTGGATGAGGCTGTTCGCAAATACGAGGTCATCGTGGCCCCGACAAACTACAAGCGGCCCAAGGCAATTTACACAAAGAAAATGCTTGAGAATGCGAAGCAGACGATCTCCGACCTTGGATATTTGTCTTCCCTGGGGCGGCGCTTCGCTACTCTGGACGATATTACGGTGAACAACATCCTGTTTGCCAACCGCAATGCGGCGCAGCGCATCCGGAGCGGGACTGATATTTTCAGCGAGATGGAGCGGGACATCGCTGTTGACCCGAAGAAGTTCTCTCGGGTACAGGAGATCTCGATTGAGGATTTCGTCAAAAGCGTACTCCCGACGGCTACCTCGGTGGAGACTTTGCTGGAGAATCGGCATGCGGCCAATATGGTCTCGCTGATTGCGCCCGCGGATAAAGATAGCAAAACCATGTTCAAGTGGGCTAATGGCTTCAGCTGGGCATACTCCGGCAACATCACTGACAGTGACATCCGCGAGAACGTGAAGATGGCCGGCGGCAAGGTAGATGGTATCCTCCGTTTCTCCATTCAGTGGAACGACGAGGATTTCTGCCCGAATGACTATGATGCCCACTGTAGGCTTCCCGACGGCAGGGAGATTTACTTCCATGAAAGGCTGGATCGAGTGACCCTCGGTGAACTGGACATTGATATTATTCACCCGCAGAGGGGAACTCCCGCTGTCGAGAACATTGTATGGCCTTCCATGACCAACATGAAGCCGGGGACTTATCTGATGTACGTCCACTGCTACACCAACAGCGGTGGTCGGAGCGGCTTCAAGGCTGAGGTGGAGTTCGATGGAACGATTCACTCCTTCGAGTATAAGAAGGAGCTTCGGCGGGACGAAATCGTCAAGGTAGCTGAGGTTACCTATAACCCGGCCACCGGCTTCACGATTAAGGATCTGATCCCCTCCTCTGTGTCCACACGGGATATTTGGGGGCTCAAGAGCAACCAGTTCGTTCCCGTCTCTGTTGTCATGTATTCGCCCAACTACTGGGACGAGCAGGACGGCATCGGTCATCGGCACTACTTTTTCATGCTCAAGGACTGTGTCAATCCCGAGCGACCCAATGGCTTCTACAACGAGTTCCTGAAGCCTGAGTTGGAGCAACACCGACGAGTCTTTGAGGCTCTTGGAAGCAAAGCAGCGGTTCAGGATGTGGAGGATCAGCTTTCAGGCCTGGGCTTCTCCGCTACGAAGCGGAACAATCTGCTGGTCAAGGTGAAAGGCGCCACTGAGCGCATTCTCAAAATCACATTTTAAGGAGGATATGTAAAATGGAAGCTAACAAGATGTTTGAGGTTGCAGTTCGCAACAAGTTCCGGTACCCCTATAAGGGTGTCATCGCCACGGAGGATCTCTGGGATCTGTCCGTCCAGCAGTTGGACGACATTTTCAAGACGCTCAAGTCCCAGGAGAAGAAGGCGCAGGAGGAAAGCCTTCTGAATACCCGCACGCCGGAGGATGAGGCCCTGGCGACCAAGATCGAGATCATCAAGCACATCGTCAATACCAAGCTTGAGGAGGCCAAGCAGGCAGAGCGTGCCAAGGAGAACCACGATCAGAAGCAGAAGATTCTCGGCATTCTCGCCGAAAAGCAGGATGCGGACCTGCGCAACAAGACTCCGGAGGAGCTTCAGGCCATGCTGAACCAGCTCGGCTAACCTTAATCACAGAAAGAGGGCTCTGGGAAACTGGGGCTCTCTTTTATATTTCTGAAAAGGAGAAAAGTGTATGATTAACATCAAGGGCCTTGATAAGGCTAAGGTTCTGAAAGCCTTGTATGATGCTTCCCATGTTCAGGGAATGGGCTTTCTTCAGGCCGTTCCGGATGGGACAGTTACCGTGCCGCACTGCCGTGAGTTGCTCAAGCATGGCACCTACTTCGACTACTTGTACGGACGGGTCCTTAAGGTTGACCTCTCTGGCGATGAGTTTGACGAGCGCCTCTATGAGCGGGACAACGGTCGCGATTCGGCGGCCCGGGCCATCGCTTTTCTGAAGTAGAGGTGCCATATGGATATTTTGATTGGAAAACGCCAGCAGGGCAAAACGACACACTTGATTAAGATGTCGGTGGCCGGTGAAGGAATCATCGTAGCCCCAACGGAGCATGGTGCTGCTTATATCAAGACTTTGGCTAAAGAGATGGGCCTGGATATTCCGGAGCCTGTTAATTGGAGCCGCTTTACCCAAAATGGCTGGGCTCGTGGGCATAAAGGGCCGTATTTGATCGATGAGCTTGGAGAGATTCTCCGTGGTGTCAATATCAAAACCGCAATTCTCGACGATGAGTGTAACATCGAGTATCTGAGCGGAGGGCCGCTGCACTACGGGGATGAACTTACTGCAAAAATCAAGGAAAACACAAAAGATTTCAGCAAACTTTCAGATTTTGACAAGTTTGTCCTTGATAACGGGTACCGGTATGAAACGCGGGAAGCATTGCAAGCGGGGTACGAACGGCACTGGAAAGCGGCTCATGATATTTTGATCTCTTTGGAAGAGTTTCTCATTGAGGCTGAAAAGCAGCCGAGTGATCCGGCAACCGATGTGTATAACGCTCTCGTCGACCTTGTCGAAGAAAAGAAACTCCGCCCAGGTGAAGTTCTTAACTATGCGCACTTCCACTGGTGTCTCGATACCCCGGAAGCGATTGTTGCCTGGCAGACCGGACGGGATAAATGGACTGTAAACAACTGCTCCACCGAGATAACTGAGGAAGCAGCTCTTATCAAAATCTGTGAGGAATGGGGATTTGAGACCGGGCGGACTCATATCATCGGCACGCCCTACTATGACGCGACCGATTATCAGTTCATCCGCTTCAACTGCGCCCATATGGCTTGGCTCTGGCAGAACGGCAATCTCCTTCAGGTGTACTGCTAAGAGGTGGCTTGATGTTGTTCAGAAGAAAAAACCCTGAAAGCAAGGACATCCGCAAATTTGTTGATATTCTGTATCAATTTGAAAAAGAGCATCCCGATGAACTATGTCCTCCTGAGACAGATCCTCAGCTGGTCGTAAACTGTCTATGTGATGTGTTTTTGGGAGCAGATTGGTACACCGCCATGCCTATGAACACAAAACAGGTCAACACTATCATCCTTGATAATATTCTCCGAATACATAGCAAAGAATTCCGGAAGATGGTGAAAGAGAAACAGAAAGAATGGAGGAACTCGAATGCCTCATGATTTTTCATGGAAACGGACACCCCCAAGGGTGCAGGAATATTTTGTCGAGCTTTTGGGTTCTAAAAAGGCAAAAGCCCTTACTACGGCTATGAGACGGCGTCAATGGATTGTCATAGGTGGACCTTCTGGACCCACGGGGAAATCAACTCTCGCCGATGTATTGCGTTCAATCGGCTATACCCGGGTGATCGAGGAATGGGAATCTACATCCATTCAAATTTGCGATCCTTTGACGGAACTCCGAGAGAAGAGCGAAATATTTGAATCGCTCGGGATCGACTGGAAATGTTGAAATAGGTTTGCCCATCACGTTGCACGGCTTGATAACCACAGTCCTTCATGGCGCGAATTACATCATGCTCTGTAACATAGAACCCTTTATCGTAAAGACGCTCAAATATGCCGTGAATTGTGTATGCACATACTTCTTCGTTGATACTTTTGATCGGCGTAAAATTTCTTTCTGCCCAACTGAGAAGAACATTATATTCTTCGTTTGTAAGTTGCATATTCGACACCTCCAATACCTGGAGAGTATAGCACGTTTTCCAGCAAATTGAAAGGAGAAAAAACATGGAACTGAAACAATTCTGCAAAGATAACAACATCCCGCTGGAAAAGCTGGGTGACATCGGTGAGGTGAGCGACGGCTTTCACACCTTCAACTCCCTCTACCACCAGCGGCTGATTCTGTCTGCCGCCCTGGTCAACGCCTTCCCGCATCTGGCTTGGAAGTCCCACAAGCACCATGATGGTGAGCCCCCGTTCGGTGGCGGCTGGTTTGTCGTCGGCATCAATACACCGAAGGGCCAGTACACCTACCACTATGAGGATAAGGATTGGGATATTTTCCGCTGCCAGGAGCTGGAGAAGGCCCCTGAGTGGGACGGCCATACCGACAAGGATGTCGAAAGGCTGTTGTCGCTGACTCCCGATCCGGAAAAGGACACGATGTCCAGCTGGGCCGCTAAGGAAATTGAGCTGGCTATTCAGGCTGAAAAGGAAGCCTCTGATGGTACGGATGACTGGAATTATGGTGCTGCGTGTTATAAGAGTGCGTTTCGGGCATTCAACAGCCTGTCCAGTGATGGTCACTCTGGCTTCAGCATCCAGATGACTAAGAGCATCCTCAACCGCCTGATTGATGGGCGCTGCCTTACTCCCATCGAGGACACGCCTGATATTTGGACGGATATCTCGGAGATTTTCTCCAAAGGCAGTAAGACCAAGCGTTACCAGTGCAAACGGATGTCTTCCCTCTTCAAAGAGGTGGCGGAGGATGGCACCGTGACCATAAGCGACGCCAACCGTGTCTGCGGGGTGAATGTGAATAACCCTGATGTGACGTTTACGAATGGATTCCTCACCCGGCTGATCGACAAGATATTTCCGATCACCCTGCCCTACCTCCCGTCCAGCAAAAAGTTCAAGGTCGTGGTGGATGACTTCCTCGTTGACCCCAAGAACGGCGACTATGACACCATCGGCTATCTCTACTTTACTACGCCGGATGGCAGAAAGGTGGAGCTGAACCGCTACTTCAAGGAAGTCGACGGCCAGATGGTTCAGATCGAGAAGGCAGAGTTCGATGAGCGGAAGGATAAGCGGGTGGATAAGAAATGAGAGTGCTCGACAGCGAGAAAGCCATAGCCCTTCTTGAGAGGGCAAAGAAGCTTCTCCCCGGAAACGATGGAATACTCCCTCAAAAATACCTTTCCAAAGATGGTATGGATGCGATCATTCAAGGTTTGCGTGAACATACAGTAGACCTTGATATTTTGGCCAACACGATTGGCTTGGCAGGTAAAAAGAAAGATTCCGATACCCTTCTGACTGGTTTTGACCATGCGCATGGTGATATTGCTGTTCTCATCATCGGACGTAAGGAATCCGATGGTAAAGTCCAAATCGTCAATCAGTTCCAAGGCAAGGAGGCCGAGGAGTTGTATGAAAGGTTGGTGGAGAAGAAATGAGCTTTATTCACCTTTGGAAAGCTGAGTAAGTTGCCTTCCAATGTCGTTCCTATCTCCATATGTGGCAAAGCACCTGACTGGTACACGGGGTTACAGTATAAAAAGCTGGCCCCAAAGTACCAGTTTTTCATGGAATGGAAACGGACGCATGACAACGCCTATTACGTTGAGCACTTCGAGCAAGAGGTGTTGGTGCAACTGAATGCCGACACGGTGTTTAAGGAGCTCTCGGCGTTGTCGGGCGGGCAAACCTTTGCTCTGATCTGCTACGAACGGCCAAGCGACTTCTGTCACCGACATCTCGTGGCGGAGTGGTTCTGTAAGAACGGCTACCGCTGCGAAGAAATTGATATTTAAGATAGAGGGTGATACCTACGGCAACAGCTGACAAAATACTTGCGGCTAAAAAATGCGGAGACCTGTTCTCGAAAGCCGACAAGGCCACCGTAGTTCTTGAATACCGCAAACTGGCAAAAGAATTTCATCCAGATGTGTGTCCTCTTCCAAATGCGGAAGATGTATTTAAGCACCTCAGCAAGCTCTACGAGGAAGCATTGGATCTGTTGGCACAAGGGCAATGGGAAATCAGCAATGTCGTGTCCATCCGAGATAACTGTGGAAAAACGTACCAAGGTCGTTACCTCAAAACCTTTCAGTTTGAGCTTGGTGTGGCATATGTTGCGGATCTTTCTGTTACTTATATTCTGGACAAGCAGAACAAGCGCTTCTTTGATAATGCAATCAATCAGATAGGCGCTTTGAAGTACGCTAACCCCAATATGGAAGAAGAGTTTTCTCGATATTTGCCAAAAATTAAACACCAGTTTGAGACGAGAGATGGGCAATATTGTCTGATTTTAGATAAAACGCCGGATGTATTTCTCCTCTCTGATATTTTGGCTTACTACAAGAACTCAATTCCTGACAGACACGCTGCCTGGATTATCAGTCGGCTCTGCAATTTATGTTGCTACTTTGACTACCTCGGTATGGCACACAACGGACTAACGCTCCAAAACTGTTTTATATCCCCCACATTTCATACTGTGCTTCCGCTTGGCGGTTGGTGGTATGCACAGCAAGATGGTAATAAGATGCTCGGCGTTCCAAAGGCAATCTATGACATCATGCCTGTGAAAGCAAAAAGCAACAAAACCTCATCCAAACGAACAGACCTCGAAGCCGCAAAACTTATCGGACGCCAGATTACTGATAAATCTTCTGCTCCGAAACCTATGCTCGACTTCCTATCTTCTGGCACTTCGACTGCTATCGGGGAGTTTGAGAAATGGAACAAAGCGCTTGACGCATCCTACGGGAAACGCCAGTTTGTCGAGATGAAAATCGGCAAAATGGATATTTACAAATCTTAAAATCATTAAAGGAGGCTCTTATTATGGGCAGCGGAAGTTGGACTTCTAAGGATTGGAACAGCTATTCTAAGCGGACTATCAGCGGGCGGAGCACGGCCCAGATATATTCCAGCACCAACGTGAAATCCGAGTTTGACCCCAAGAACATCAAGATGCGGGAGAGCTGCGATGGGAGTGACCATCCCGCCAGCAACGCAATCATCATCGGCCTGGACGTGACCGGCTCTATGGGCGACATCCTCAACAGCGTCGCCAACAAGCTGAGCGTTCTGGTCCAGGAGATTCTGAATCGGAAACCCATCGCTGACCCCCAGATCATGTTCAATGCCATCGGGGACGCCATGTGCGATCGGCATCCTTTCCAGGCGACCCAATTTGAGAGTGATATTCGCATCGCCGAGCAGCTCACCAAGCTCTACTTCGAGCAGGGCGGTGGCGGAAACGGCTTCGAGAGCTATCCTCTGGCCTGGTATTTTGCATCCCGGCACACGTCTATCGACTGCTTCGAGAAGCGTGGTAAGAAGGGATTCCTCTTTACCATGGGCGATGACTGCTATCCCAAGAAACTCACCAAGTCTGAAATCCAGAATATTTTCGGCGACACCGTCGAAGCGGACATTCCCGTTGATGAGCTGCTGGACGAGGTGAACCGCAAATACGAAGTCTTTCATCTGATTCTGGATCGCTACGGGGATTCCAGCCGTGTGGCTGAGTGGCGCAAGCTCATGGGCGAGCGGGTCATCGTGGTGAAGGACCACACCAAGGTTCCTGAGATCATCGTTTCTATCCTGGAGACCATGGGCGGTAAGGATGCCGACACCGTGGCCGACAGCTGGGACGGTTCCACTTCCTTGGTGGTTAAGGAGGCTCTCAGCGGCTTGAAGAGCACATCTGCCAAGGATGAACTGGTCACGTTCTAACGAGGGCCAGTTATGAAAAAAGAAATCAAAATAGTCATCGGGGCAAATTTCGGCGATGAGGGTAAAGGCCTTATAACAGATTATTTCTGTCATCAACTGCTTGTTGCCGGGCATGATGTACTCAACATCCGGCATAATGGCGGAGCGCAAGCAGCTCATAATGTTGTTACGCCCGATGGAAAGCAGCATGTGTTTAGCCACTTCGGCGCAGGGAGTTTCAACCCCAACCTCGCCACCTACTTGGCCGGTGAGTTCATCCTTAACCCAATTCTGTTTTGTCGGGAGTGGGATGAGCTCGAAAAGTTAGGCGTTAATCCTAAAGTCTATATCAACAAGAACTGCCGTATCACAACCCCATATGACATGATGCTCAACCAAATTCTTGAGCGTCATCGAGGTGATAATCGGCATGGGAGTTGCGGAATTGGAATTAACGAAACCATTGAACGCTACAATTCGTTCCACGCCAATGTGTTTGGCTGCAATACAACGGCCACTGATATTCGTAAGCGGTTATTCTCTGATGGTCTTGGTAGCTACAAAAACGAACTTCATATGCTTGTAACATGGTATATTCCAATCAGACTGTCGGCTCTTGGAGTCACGTTGACAAAAGAGGAGCATGAACTCTTTGAAAATCAGACCATTATGGATAATTTCCTTACCCAGGTGCAGGAAATGATGTCTCGTTGTGTTGTTGTGGATGACACTATCATTCGCAATTATAGTGGCCTCGTCTTTGAAGGCGCTCAAGGCTTGCTTCTGGATACTGACTACCTCGTATTTGCCCCGCATCTCACCAGCTCTAAAACCGGTTCCTACAACCCGAAGAAAATCCTTTTGGAAAATGACTTACAGAACGAAGACATTGAGTTCTGCTATGTCACTCGTTCCTACTTCACTCGGCATGGCTTTGGTCCGTTCCCTACCGAATGCGACAAAAAAGAGTTGTTTGGAATGGATGTCGAAGAAAAGTACAACCATGAGAATGAGTTCCAGGGGAAGTTCCGTTTTGGATATTTTGATACCAGCCGTTTCAGTTGTGCATTCCATGCTGATCTGGCATATATGCTGGATAGCTTTCCTAATTCGGACGGTGTCATCGCAATGACCCATTTGGATAAAACCGATGACATGATATTCGCTTCGGATGGGAAAATCCCGGCAAGAAATCTTGAACATCTCAAGTATGTCAGCTATGGCGAAACGAGAGACTGCGTGAAAATCAAATAAGGAGACGACGCCATGAATAAAAAACTGCTTGCAGCCATCCTCGCTCTGGGGATGGCTCTTTCTCTGGCTGGGTGCGGAAACCGCCAGATGATTGACCTCACCTACAGTTACAAGTACGCCATCATCAGCCTGCCCAACGGGGAAATCGTCGAGGGCAAGGTTGATTCCTGGAAGGACTTTGAGGATGGAGACCAGCTCCAGATCACCGTTGACGATGTGACCTATCTTGTCCATGCTACGGATGCTGCCCTGATGACGGAGGAGAGGTAACTATGAACATGACCATCGAATGGGGTACCAGACTCTGTACTGTTAAAGGCGAGTCTGGATATTTTCACACATGGGAGCACTACTCAAAGCCGTTGCCGGCCAGTCCGCTTGTTGGCGGAGAACCTGCTGGAGTGTTTAGCCAGGTCTTCGGAATCGTGGAGTTCAAGGATGGCATCCGGCGAGTAGACCCGACTACCATCGTATTTCGCGATGAGGAAAACGCGGCGCTCAAAGTATTTGAAGAAAAGGAGAAAACGCATGATTCTGATTGAGAATGCCCAGATTATGGGCTTGGAACCCACTATCCGCGGAATGCGGAATCCGATGAACAGCTGGGCCAAGAGCGACAGCGGGCCCTGTCTCACGCATGGTCCGGCGCATTGTAAAGACTGCCCTTATACGGAGGAGTCTTGCCATGCTACCGAGGCGGACTTTGAAAATAATTTTATTGTCGGCCCCAACGACCTCGACCTTATGCTGCGCCTGGCCAAGGCCGGCTCCGTGGACGGCAAGTTCCGCCGGATGATCGCGGTGTATGTGGACATCACTGCCCCGCTCTATTGGTGGAAGGAGTTCGACACCTATAAGGTTGGTACGGTCGCCAACTCCTGCTCCACCATGCACAAGATCCACGCCAAAGAGTTCTCTCTGGAGGACTTCAGCCACGAGCATCTGCTTGGGGAAGGTTGCATTCCCGACCATGCCTACCAGAATCCTCATGATATTTTAAGTCTCACCGTCGAAAGTCTGAACTTCTATCGGCAGAAATTCCTCGAAACTGGCTCTGAAATCAAGAAGTGCCATTTCAATGAACTCGAAAAACGAGAAGAGCTTGGAAAACGCCAAAAGCAATACTGGTGGCAAATGATTCAGCTTCTTCCCTCCAGCTACAACCAGAAGCGGACGGTCATGCTGAACTACGAGGTCCTGTCCAACATCTACCAGCACCGGCGGAACCACAAGCTGAACGAGTGGCGGGAGCTCTGCAAGTGGATTGAGGGCCTGCCGTACAGCGAGGTCATCACCTGCAATGCAGCCAAGCAGGAAGAAGACAGTTCCATTGTGGCCGCCATTACAAAGCTGAAGAACGAACAGTGGAGTACGGAGGACATTGTGGCACTTCTCCTTGGTCAGACTAAGAAAGAGTACATGAAACTCTTTTCTGACGATACGGATAAAATGCCTGTTCATGGAGGAGCTTTTGAGATTCCTGCTGTTATGGCTGATAATACCAAAAACGATTAAGCCATGAGCAACAAACCCAATAAAAAGATATTTGGAAGGTTAGCCCCGTGGAAACCGATACCTCTCCCTACCGGGCCAGCGTTTCTTCAACTTCCCCAACCGGCATCGCCCAAAGCTCTCAAACCAGCACCTGCTCCCGGTGACCACCACCGTGAAACATTTGAGCCTATTATCTCCAGAACCATAGAGATGGACAAGTTTACAGCAGAAGTCATACTTCGGTATCGCGACCTTGATGGAGAGCGTGAGATCAGAACCTGCCCCGGTGATATTTACAAAATCGTCAACGTGTTCATGGACTATGCCAGATTGTTGGAGTTAGTCTGTGACGAGTGGGGTTTGGATGCTTACCATCGGGCCGTCAACGAGGTAACTGCTGACAAGTTGCGTTCCATTGCGAAGAAGTACCAAACAGCCATTGGATACGACTATGACGAGGCCGTGGCGAAGTGCGAGGCGAAGAAGAAAAGGAAGCCGAAGGACGACGATGTCGGTGGGGATGCTTTGGAGTTAGCAATGAAACGCGGAAAGCGATCACCCAAGAAAAAGGAGAAGTAAGCCATGGACAAATTCATTATGACGGTAGTCGTCATTTTGCTGGTGTACTTATGTGTCTATGCGATTGTCAATCGTATCTGTAAGTGCATCGAGCACCACACGGAATACAAATACCCCTCTTGGAGCGAGTTTCCCCATACAAACTCCAATGATGAATGCTGCCGAAGGAAGGAGGATAACTGAAGTGTGTGGCGTAAAAGAGACTCAATGCACTCACTGCAACCACCTCCAGATCTGTTCCTTTAAGGCGCAGTTTCTTGCGGCACAAAAAGCAGTCGATGAGGTTACGGTCAGCACGGGGGATCGTTCCTTCATCAGCCTCCGTGATATTTCGTGGATTCGACCTGTCAGCCTGGAATGCTCCTATTTCTCAGGAAAGATGCCGGTCATGAGGGATGTTGCCCAAAGTGCGACTTTGGCTGCGGAACGGGCATCGGCTCTGAGATTCATGGATGACCCGACATGACTAAACAAGAAAAAATCGTTGTCTCGGCGTATACCGGCGTTTTAATGTGCGATTTTGACGATCTGCACGAATACATCGAGGACAAACTTGGAAGGTCGGTATGGACACACGAGCTGGCTTCGGAGGCTGTCTCTGCGGAAATCAAAGAGAAATCTAAAGCCGACTTCCTTGCAATCTGTCAGCGGGAATCCGATGATCTGATAAGCCGGTCAGCTCTTCTGAAAGAGGTCGGTGATCCTGATGATGGAATGGTTTGGCCATCGAAACGCGGAATCGTCGATTTAATCATGAAAGCTCCCGCTGTATGAATTGATATTTCTCTGGCCCTATGCTACAATGACCTTATACACATTCAAGGAGGTGTTAAGGTCATGGCCGAGGAAATCAAAAGTGGAACTCAGTCTTCTGCGCAGAAAAAGCAACCCCCTTTATGGAAGGGGGTGAGTGACATGACTGATAAGGAACAGACCAACATGCTTATCGACATTTACACCAATTTGCAGCGCATCAAATCTGCGGCCGATCGGGACAAGGAGATCGACTACCAGATTAAAGCCGCAAAGGCGAAGTTGGAAGCAAGCGGGATTGTGACCGAAAATCTGGACATTCACTGATTCCAAACCGGGAGAGGGCCTACGGAAACGTGGGCTCTCTTCTTTTATATTTTGGGTGGAAAGGAGGGTAAAAATAAACATATTTGAGGCTGAAGCCGAACACTTCGAGAGAACTATGCGGGATATTCTTCTCAACTATAAAGATGACGAAGAGGCTTGCCATTCAAGAATGGATGATCTCATGTGTGAAACGCTCGAAAAATTTGGGTGTCATGAGGGCGTGAAGATTTTCCGGGAAGCACCTAAATACTACTCTTAAAAAACGGAGGTACATCAAAATGCGTAAGTTTCTCAGGAACATGGCGAAGGCCAAGATGAAGGAGATGGGCTACTCCAAGATCAACAAGCGGATGGATCGGGGCCGCTGGCGTGAGATCGTCGGCGCCTATCCGGTGAACCTCTTTACCGGCAAGAAGATGTCCATGAACTTCCGCGGCCGGAAGAAGAACAAGCCCGGCTCCTACAGCTCCCTCTTCGCGTACTGATGGGGAGCCCCTTCCAAGCGGCCAAAGACGAAATCGTATGGGTTCGGGGCTGTAACTCCGATGGAACCCTGCGATACGTCATCACCAGCAACAAAACCAGAGATCGCTATTTCCTCTACGGCCTTGAAAGAGGTAAGTGGGAGAAGATAGCCAAGGCCCGGTCCCCGATCGCTTTCGAGGGCCGGGTCAAATTATATTAGGAGGAATGCAGCATGACCAAAGAAGAGCAGGTCATTGAGACCATCGGAAAAGGGCCCGGAATGAGCCCGAACGAGTATCAGCGGCTGGCGCTCCGGACGGCATCCGATGAATCCATGAAAGATCCTCTGCTGAACGGTTTGCTGGGCCTTGGGGGTGAAACTGGCGAGTGCCAGGATCTCTACAAGAAGCACCGTTTCCAGGGCCATGAGCTCGACAAAGCTAAGATGGCCAAGGAGCTGGGCGACGTGTCCTGGTATTTGGCGCTCACGGCCTATGCCATCGGCTACAACCTGGAGGATATTTTCAAGATGAACATCGAGAAGCTCCGGGCCAGGTATCCGGATGGCTTCAATGCTGACCACAGCCTCCACCGGCAGCCCGGGGATATTTAGGAGCGGCGGTCATGGAGTACCACGAACAGCTCGTTGAGTTCGACCAATACTGCAAGACCTGCCAGCATGAGAAGCTTGCGGAATCGGACTCGCCCTGTGACGAGTGCCTGGAGCACCCGGTAAATTGGGAAACCAACAAGCCATACTGCTACAAACCAATTTCTTAGGAAAGGAGAGTTGACTTATGCTGGAGAAACCCGAAATCATGGTGTCGTGCGAGGACCCCAACACCACCTATCTCTGCTACCGCGACATGCGCTTCATCTTCCGGGGCGGCGAGTACGCTGGCTGGTATCGGCCGTAAATCAACAAAAAAAAGAGAGCCTGTAAAGATGCAGACTCTCTTTGGTCCTTTATGAGGCCACTGTGCCGAAACTTTAAGTTCAATTTGGCTGGTGACTGACTGAAGCCGAAGATACACTTTTCAAATGGAATTCGCCATAAGACAAGTCTGTATCCCGGTTATATTTTGCATTGGCGTAAACAGTTGCGCAATAACACATCCCGATCACGAGAATCGCGGTGACGGCAATCATGGGATTCCCGAGGTCAAGGGTTGATTGTTGGGTGACAGGAATTGCTGAGGCATTAGTCATGGTCGAAAACCTCCTTATCAGGCTTCGACACAATGGCCTCCTTTATATTACCATGAACCTTTTGAATTTGCAAGAGAGGAAGTATTGTTTATGGACTGTAATCAATGCGTTTGCTCTCTGTGCTGTCGATATGCACGAGACATAACGCATCGCGAAAAAATTCGCAACGGCGAGGTTACTTGCTGCGACTACTATCCTCGACCGGACAATTCCTTGGAAAAGGCTATTAAAGCTGTATCTGAAATGGATATTTCGTCCGGCGTGTCGCAGAGCGTTTACGTTATCGAGGAATGCTCCGAGCTTATCAAGGAGCTCATGAAAAAACAGCGTGGAAAAGGCTCCGAAAAAGATATTCTCGCCGAAGCCTGCGATGTTCTCACTACCACATTTGTTCTGCTCACCCAATACGGGGTGTCGCGTGATTATGTAAAAAATCAAATTCTCTACAAATGCAACAGAGCACTCGAACGTTATCACAAAAATGGAGAAGTTTAAGGGGATTTTATAAATGACTGAAAAAGTTATGCGGCACAAGGAGCTCTGTGATGGGCTGAATACCTTGTACGCTCGCAAGAACCACGACTATGGCGACAGCTTCCACCAGACCTTCATCGAAGAGGGGCTGGCTATGGCCCGTATCCGCCTGGGGGACAAGTTCTCCCGCTTCAAGACCCTGTCCCGCATCTCGCCAACCGACAGCACTCAGCAGCAGGTTACGGATGAGTCCATTCGGGACACGCTGCTCGATCTGGCAAACTACGCTATCATGACCGTGCTGGAGCTGGATGAGGCAGAGAAAAAGGCTGCCGCTCCGGACTATGATATTTCGTGAGGCATAAATCATGTCTGACGAACCTACCTATATCGACTGGCTCACAACCATTGAGCCCGAAGAAGTCTGTGAAATCGCCTCCAAATACGGAAACCGCTATGCCGAAATCACCGAGGAGCAGATTGAAGAATTGCGGGCTGGAAAGGTGCTGTGCTATGTGGACGAGTATGGCATCTTCATCAGACTGAAAAAGGAGTGATATTTGTTGTTCGAGTTCATTTCATTGATACTCGTTCTCGTAGGGCTATTCTCCGAAAGAGTGGATGTGCTCTTCGTAGCAGCCCTGTTTGCGCTCATTTCAAACGTGGATATCTCCATCAACATCAATAAGGAGGACAAACACGATGATGGCTAAACTTCAGGAGCGCTGGTACTTCCTTCTCGTTCTGATGGATGCGGCTGGTATAGCCTGGGTTCGGACGAGGCGGACATTCCGTGACCTGCTGGATATTCTCGTCGCCTTGGCAGGGATGTTGCTCGACAGCCGGACACTGAAGAACAAGCTCTACGCCCTTCTGCTCATCGGTTGTACTCTTCCCGTCATATTCCTCGAAGGCGATGCTACGGCGACCATCTTTGTAGGTACGTTCGCAGTACCGATGTTCTTCGCCAAAGAGAACTGGATTTATTAGAAAGGATGGGCAAACCATGAAAGACACTATCAGAAACATTCTCCTTGCGTTTCTCGCTGTCGTTATCGTTGTCGGCGGCACCTACACTGCTATCCAGTGGGATACGATTGTCGGAAAGTGGCAGACGGAGGCGGAGCGGGAGGTCTTCAAACAGACGACCACCTACTCTGAGGCTGCGGCATCATTTCTCGCAGATAGCTACAAGCAGTACAACGATGCGGAGAACGATGCCGACAAGAGCACCATTATGGAGTACGTCATCATGCGGTATCCCAACCTTGATACGGACTCCATCGACAACGACACCCTGCGCCGGTTCTATAACCAGTGCCTCAATCATTAAAAAACGGAGGAAACGAAAATGAAGAAAACCATGAGAATAGCTGCTCTGTTCCTGTGTGCCGTCATGATGACCTGCCTGATGGTGGGGTGTGACGAGACTACCCGGGCAAAGGAAGAAAACTACACAGAAGAAATCAAAACGCAGATCAGGGATATGTATGGTTTCCCCGAGGTTACCAATTTCTTTGAGTATTCCCAGCTCAAGGAAATTTACGAACTCCGGGACAACCCCAACCTGATCTGTTACTGGTACACCAAGAACGATATGTCCGGCAAGTGGGTTTACCAAGGTACCTGTGTGGGATATGGTATCCCTTATGGGGCGAGCATCACAAACCCCGAGCAGTATGAGTACAATGGGGCAACGCTTCCTCTCGCTGAGCCGAATGGCATTTATACAAATGGCCTCTCCACCTCGGCAACCTGGATTCTGACTACAGACTCCAGCAGTAAAATCATCCCTACTTACGTCGAAAGCGAAATTACCATCAGCCAGTCCAAGATAGAGGCTCGGCTCTGCGAGGACTGGTCGATTCCGTCCGACTATTAACACATACAGAATCTTGCAGATAGCGGTGTTCCTTTACGGGATGCCGCTACTCTTGCTTTTGTTCCAAAATTATATTCCATGGAGGAATTTTTGTCATGACGATTATCAAACGAAACGGCACTGAGGTTGTCTTCGAGTCCGAAAAAATCGCTAATGCGGTTACAAAGGCGAACAACAGTGTTCCCGAGGTCTGCCGCATGACGGCTGCGCAGATTCAGGAAATCACGGAGGCCGTCACCAAAACCTGTGAGAATATGGGACACGCTCCGGTGGTCGAGGAGATCCAGGACTTGGTCGAGCGTCAGATCATGGCGCAGGGAGCCTTTGATGTGGCGAAGAGCTACATCACCTACCGCTACACACGTTCCCTGGTTCGCCGCTCCAACACCACTGACGAGAAGATTCTCAGTCTCATTGAGTGCTGCAACGAGGAAGTCAAGCAGGAGAACTCTAACAAAAATCCCGTTGTGAACTCCACACAGAGGGATTACATGGCTGGCGAAGTTTCTCGGGATATCACCGAGCGGCTTCTGCTTCCGCCTGATATTGTGGAGGCCCACAAGGAAGGCATCATCCATTTTCACGATTCTGACTACTTCGCTCAGCATATGCACAACTGCGATTTGGTCAATCTGGAGGACATGCTTCAGAACGGCACCGTCATCAGCGGCACCCTGATTGAGCGGCCGCACAGCTTCTCCACAGCCTGCAATATCGCCACGCAGATTATTGCCCAGGTGGCTTCCAACCAATACGGTGGTCAGTCCATCTCCCTGACGCACCTGGCTCCTTTCGTGGATATTTCCCGGAAGAAAATCCGGAAACAGGTCGAGAAGGAGTTTCAGTACATCTACACTCACGCCTGCGGTGTTCCCTATACCGATCCCGACATGAAGAGTTTCAATGAGCTCTTGGATGAGATCACGGAACAGCGTGTCCGAGATGAGATCAAGCGTGGGGTACAGACCATCCAGTACCAAATTCTCACCCTGCTGACCACCAACGGCCAAACGCCTTTCGTGACCGTCTACATGTATCTGAATGAGGCGCGCTCCGAGCAGGAGAAAAAAGACCTTGCCGTTATCATCCAAGAAACCTTGGAGCAGCGGTATCAGGGCGTGAAGAACGAGTCCGGCGTGTGGGTGACCCCGGCCTTCCCGAAGCTTATCTATGTGCTGGAGGAGGACAATATCCGGGAGGGAACGCCTTATTGGTATCTGACCAAGTTGGCGGCCAAGTGCACCGCCCGGCGGATGGTTCCGGATTATATTTCTGAGAAGAAGATGCTGGAACTGAAAGGCGATGTCTATACCTGCATGGGCTGCCGCTCCTTCCTGACACCGGATAGATTCACCGATGCCGGAGTTGGCAACATTGCAAACGCGAAGAACTATGTCCCCGGTCAGCACAAATATTACGGACGGTTCAACCAGGGTGTTGTTACCCTCAACCTTCCCGATGTCGCGCTATCCTCTGGGGGCGATAAGGACAAGTTCTGGGATATTCTCAACGAGCGGTTGGAGCTGTGTCATCGGGCGCTTCTGTGCCGGCACGAACGCCTGAAAGGAACTATTTCGGACGTTTCGCCTATCCTGTGGCAGTACGGTGCTCTGGCCCGGCTGGAGAAAGGCGAGGTCATTGACAAACTCCTGTTCGATGGATATTCTACCATCTCCCTGGGCTACGCCGGCCTCTACGAGTGCGTGAAGTACATGACCGGCAAGAGTCACACTGATCCGGAGGCCAAACCCTTCGCTATTGCCGTTATGAACCGCCTCAACGATGCCTGTAAGGCCTGGAAAGCGGCCAGCAACGTCGATTTCAGCCTGTATGGTACTCCCTTGGAGTCCACCACCTATAAGTTCGCCAAGGCCCTCCAGAGGCGTTTTGGGGTCATTCCTGGCGTAACTGACAGGAATTATATTACCAACAGCTACCATGTCCATGTGACAGAGCAGATCGACGCCTTCGAGAAGCTGCGGTTTGAATCCGAGTTCCAGGCCCTGTCTCCTGGCGGTGCCATCAGCTACGTCGAGGTGCCCAATATGCAGAACAATCTGACGGCTGTGCTGCGCGTCATCCAGTTTATCTACGACAACATCATCTATGCCGAGCTGAACACCAAGAGCGATTACTGCCAGTGCTGCGGCTGGGACGGAGAGATCGAGATCGTGGAGAAAGACGGAAAGCTCATGTGGCGCTGCCCGCAATGTGGCAACATGGATCAGACGAAGATGAACGTGGCCCGGCGTACCTGCGGCTACATTGGGAGCCAGTTCTGGAACCAGGGACGGACGCAGGAGATTCGGGATCGGGTGCTGCACTTATGAGTGAGATAAAGTACAAAATTTCTGAGACCACTTTGGAAGCAGAGTGGAAAAAGAGCAATAGTATCGGGTCATCTTTCCACTATTGCAGCAACTGTCACGATGGTCGTGATGGTGGATATCCTCCCAGAGCTTTTAGGCTTGGTAAATTCTGCTCTCAGTGCGGTGCAAAGATGAAAAATCCGCAGTTGATAAGTTTTGAGTTCGACTACGACTAAACTGAAAAGGAGAGATGAAATGGATTGGAAAGATCTTGCGGTCCTACTTCTCAGGATTGCAACTATCGGATTGTTTTCGATAGCTGTTCTTTTAGGTTTCTTTATCGGAAAGATATTTTGAGGAGTGTTAAGCGATGAACTATTCGCTCATAAGGGCCTGTGACATCGCAAACGGTCCGGGCGTTCGGGTTTCTCTGTTCGTCTCGGGCTGTACGCATCACTGCCCTGGCTGTTTTCAGCCGGAAACGTGGAACTTCAACGCCGGTCAGCCGTTCATCTGGAAAACACAGTACCGGATATTTGAGCTGCTTCAGCCGGACTACATCGAAGGTCTCACAATCCTTGGCGGGGAACCTCTTGAATCGAGCAATCAACGTGACCTCCTGCCGTTTGTGGAAGCTGTGAGGCGAGAGTTCCCGAACAAAACTATCTGGACCTATACCGGCTTTACCTTTGAGGAGCTGATGAGCAGGACTGGAGAGTATGGAGCTGTCACGGAATCACTGCTCTCACAGATGGATATTTTGGTTGATGGGCCTTTCATCGAAGCGAAAAAAGACCTGCGGCTGAAATTCTGTGGTTCCTCCAATCAGCGCCTTATCGACCTGAGAAAAACAAAAGAGGCTTGTAAAATCGTCCTCTGGGAAGGAGAAGCATAATGCCTTACGAAATATCTTCTTTACAAAAAAATGCAGCTCCCGATGAAGCGGTACAATCCAGAGGATACATACTGATTGAGCATATGGGTCTGGATAAATTCGGAAAACTGGTTCGAGACATCCGCATCACTCGGAGCCTGCTGCTCTACGATATGGCGAAGACGCTGGATATTTCACCGGCAGAACTCTCAGCTATTGAGTGCGGGAAAAAGCCGGTTCCTGGCTGGTTCATTCCTGCGCTCGAAAAGCACTATGGCATCGGCGAGACCTGTGCTCACACGCTCCGCTTCCTGGCTAAGAATCGAGGTGATTGATATTTGTCCGGGAGAGATAGAAAGAACTCGGAAGGCTATTCCGACCCAACGGCTTACGCCGCCATAAGGAATATCAACCGAGACGAAGATCGTTACAACAAACTGCGTAGGGTCATTCTGAACATCTGTGAGATGGCGGGCTTCGAGATTCGGGGCCCGCTTGTTCTTATTGACAAGAAAACAGGAAAGGTTTGGAGGTAGTTATGCCTGAAAAAGCTAAATGGACCAGAAAATTTCGCATTACCCACGATTGCGCTTGGTCTTGGCACATCGGTCTGTTTCTTTGTGTAGAGCCGAAATCTACTGTAACAGGAAAGCGTGATATTTACCTGTTCTTTTGCCTCGGTATGCATGATTTCAGCATCGGCATGATAACTAAATTCGACGAAGACGAGGAGTATACATGAAAGCTAAAGAGTATTACGCACTGGTCAAAGAAGGGATCGAGGCGGGTACTGCGACCGCCCTTAAAGGGGCTGTTGACGAGATGTTCATGGGAATGAACCGTGAAGTTCGTGAGTTGCAGGAAAAGCGGCACATCCAGTTTGACCGTGGGATATTCCCTGTTCTTAAAGAAATGAACGATAAGTGGAATGCTGTCGTCAACCTCATTGAGAAGGACTATGGATATTCTCCCATCATCCGAGATGGCTTCAAGAATTTCTGGGTTGCAAAAATGCCGGAGTTAGGAAGATACATATGAACCAAAACGAAAAGCACAACGAGGTTATTGTAGGGATATGTCACGATGCTGTTCTCTTAACTGAAATATGGGGAGCATTTCAGAAGCTCTTTGAAGACTATGTAGAAGAAGTGATTGCGGCACTTACCCCGGTTGCCGAGGCATTAGCTGGTCCGATCCTCTTTGGTAATGAGCCGCCGGATTTATCCGAAGAAGAGTTGGAGCGGCTTATCCGAACGGTTGATAACAGCCAGCATCTGAATACACCGCCGAAAAAATACGGAGCAGATCGGTACAGACATCCTCAGAAAACGCACATCCACTACAATTATATTCCCAGAGCAGTCAGAAACCAACCTTACCAGCGGCGGACATATTGAGGAGGGATGTAACGTGACTGAACCAATCGACGAATTCCGTGGAAAGTATTTCTTTCTCAGCAATTTCTATCCTGCACCAGTCGAATATCAAGGCTATCGTTTTGAGAACAACGAAGCGGCCTTCCAAGCTGCCAAGTGTCCGGAACGGATGCTCGACTTCTGTAACCTCACACCACGTCTTGCAAAATGGCTCGGACGAAAGGTTTCTCTGCGCCACGATTGGGAGATTGTTAAATACGATGTCATGTACGAGGTATGTATGGCGAAGTTCACACAGAACCCCGATCTGCTTTCAAAGCTCCTTTCCACCGGCGATGCGGAATTGATTGAGGGCAACACCTGGGGTGATCGGGTGTGGGGCGTTGATATGTACCGATGCATCGGTGAAAACCATCTTGGAAAAATTCTGATGAGGGTTCGGAGCGAGTTGGGTGGTATCATAGACAAGTTCTGTGAGGCCCCTGGATATTCTCCATCCTGAATGCCACACGATTTACTAATTATAAAAAGGAGTTGTAGACTTGAAACTATTTTCGGATTGTTCTGGTGAATGCGCCGTTTGCGGCTGTGCGGGTTTATGTCTTGCTGGTCACGGGGACGATGATTTTATCCTTGCCTCAGCAAAGCAAATCATCGAGAGGCTTCAAAAAGGTCAGTATTCCTCATATAAAGAATTGATGATTGAGACTTTGAAAACTCAGTATAACATCAACTACGAGGAACTCGCACTGTAATGGGCTTATCAAAACTGTCCGCCAAGTGTCAGGCCTGCCCATTCGTAGACACATGCGACCATAAGAAAATGGAGTCCTTAGGGTTACTTCCGCTTCCTGTCAAACCGACTGAGCAGATGGTCCAGCAGTCGCGGCTGGATATTTTACAGAACTCGATGGCAGTTGACCAGGTTATCCAGGCGGCCCAGCAGCCGTTTGAGGAAAGCATACGGGCATATCTGAGCATGATAGAAAGAGGTATTATGACCATACAGGAGGTGAGTGAAATGCGGAATCTGAAGTAAGGCAAGGCACGATTTGCCCCGGTTCTGTCTAACTTAGGATAGAAATTATTCTAACTTAAGATAGAATTCGGGGCATTTTGCGTGCCCGATCTGCTACTATTTCTGATAGTTGCAGGTCAAAATTTGGCCACTTTTCTGCCCACTTGCCCACTTTTGTTTTTGAATTGGTCAGTTTTTGAAGGGCTGAAAAGGGCTTGTACGGACGTTTTGGTCAAAAAAAGTGGGTTTTTGCCCATTTATTTTTCAAAAGTGGGCAGGCGGAAACCGTTGCGGCACAAGGGTTTGCGGGTTCTCTGCCCACTTTCCCACTTTTTCTTTACACTTAAATGCGAAAAAAAATAAAGAAAAATATATAAAGTGGAAAATAAAAGTGGGCTTTTGGCCAGAAGATAGTTGCAGGTCTGATTTCAGGCATTTCCCGGTAAAATTTTTATCAATACGACTTCTCCCCCTTTCTTTTCTTTTTGATGTATGGTATACTGACTTTGCGACACAACTCTATATTTTTAAGTAGCTACGAGGAAATACCTTGGCAAAAGGTGTTCCCTCTCTTTCCTCATACATATCGTAGCTACTGAGGGTTGTGTCGCAGCAATGGAGAGAAACACTTTTGCAGGTGCGTCTCTTCATTGGGGCGCACCTTTTTATTTTGTCCGGATTTTGGAGGGAAGTTTATGGGTATGGAGCTGGATATTTTGCGTGGATGCGAGATTGCGCCTATCGACGACACCGTTGATTTGGACAACAACCCAAAATTCAAAAAGCTTGAGCTGACGCAGGGGCAGAAAATCCAGATGAGTGCCCTGATGAACCAACTGCCCGCTTTAGCCGGGATGGATATTCTGTCAAAGACCATGGTGCTTACTTTTCCTGAGGGTGTGCAAGGCGTTTTGATGCAGCTGAAGAATGGTGGCTTTACTACGACGCTAAAAAACGTGGATACCGGAAAAATTGCCGGAACCGCTTGGCTGGAATCTGCCGCTCCGCAAGCAGCCTGTCTCGGTGCGTTTACTGCGATGTCGATTGCCTCTGGTCAATACTTTCTGGCACAAATCAATAACAGTCTTGCTCAGATTTCATCGGGGCTTGATAAAATCCTTGAGTTCCTTTATGGTGACAAACGAGCGGAGCTTCTGTCTGAGGTCAGTTTCATCCGTTTCGCCTATGAAAACTACAAGTCTGTCATGGAGCATAGCGAGCAAAGAGTTGCAACACTTATTAGCTTGCAGAATGCGAAAAAAGTTGCCATGAAGGATATCGAGTTCTACCTGTCCGATTTGAACTCCATCATGGCTGACAAAAAGAGCAGTGACATTTCATCAACTGTTCCGAAGATGGTTCGTACCAAGGACTGTCTCGACCTGTCGCTCCAGCTTTATACCATGAGCAATCTGCTGGAGGTCTACTACTCCGAGAACTATGATCCCAATTATATTTCTTTTGTGCAGTCCGAGGCTTCAGTTTACATCGGAAAATGTGAGAAGCGGTTACTTAACTGTTTTGGTCAGCTTCAGCATCTTCTTGCTGGGGCCAAAGAAGGCCTATTCGTCAAAGTCAATAAAGCTGAGTATGTTCAGCAGATCGACGCGATCGTAGTGGAGCTGGAAGCGAGCAGCAGTTCTCCTCTTCAGACTACATTGCAGTCCGCTTTGAGCGAAACGACAAAGGAAAAGCAATACTATCTGAGTCGCGAAGGAGAGGTTTACCTAAAAGTATCATGAAAGGATCTGAAAGCCTATGAAGAAATTTGTCTCACTTCTGCTTGTCATGGGCATTATATTTTCGATGACAGCCTGTGGGCAGAAGACCAATCCTCCATCTTTGGACTCCGGGTCTGAGGAAATGGAATTCGCCGAGTTTCAGTGGCCTGACACTGACATCGCCAAGCTGATACCTGTTCCTAAGTCAACCATTGGTAACATCAACTGGAGTCATGATTATGGCTTTGTGATTTACGTCGCCGAAACACCACTGGATGACTATGCATCCTATGTGAAAGAGTGCGAAGCTCTTGGGTTTACGTTGGAATGCCGGAAAGGCGATGATTACTTCTACGCCGACAATGCAGATGGTTACCATGTCGCCCTCAATTATCAAGAAAGCGATGTCATGTTCGTTCGTATTGACGAACCTAAAGACGAACCTGTGAGTGAACCGCCGGCTGAGCAAACTCCAGCGGAAACGGATACGTCGAATGGAGCTCTATCTGAGCCGCCGGAAGAAAAACCGATTGAAACCACACTACCTGAGGAATCGACTACCGAACCTGAGCAGCCCAAAGAATCGGATGAACCGAAGGATGACTATTCAGATTCCACTCACCGGAGTCAAGCTGTCCAAGCGTTCCAGAACTATGGAGATTATATTTGTCCATATGGAATCGAATATCATTGGTTTCATCAGAACGTTTCCGAGTATGAAGGTAATGGCGTGTGGTACTTCAAGGTTGGTGTTACCATTACCAATCAGTTCGACGCAGAGCGAGAGGCCGTTGCGGAAGGCCGCGTCAGTTTCATAGAGGAAGCGGTTACCGAGTTCGAGCTGCTGGACGACTGGGACTGAGCCTAATATCAACAACATTATATTTTCTGAGCAGAGATGTCTTAGCTGGCATCTCTGCTTTTTTCGGCTCTTTTTGACTTCCGCCAAAAAAACAGACTCTTTTATGGAGAGAAGAGGGAATGTGTCAAACTTTTTCTATTTTTTCTGTTATTTCTGCTGAAAGGAGGCCTTTCTATGGCCAGGAGTTCCCGCTTGGAGAGTGGTTTTCAGGACCGGCTTATCAATAAACTCAAAGATCTCTTTCCTGGATGCATGGTTTTTAAGATGGACCAGATTCAGGGTATTCCCGACCTGCTTGTCCTCTACAAAAATAAATGGGCCTCTCTGGAATGCAAGAGGTCTGCGGGGGCAAAGAGACAGCCGAATCAAGAATACTACGTCGGGAAGATGAATGAGATGTCTTTCTCTCGTTTTGTCTCCCCTGAGAACAAGGAGGAAGTGCTCAATGAGCTCCAGCAGGTCTTTGCGGAAAAGGAGGACGATGAATTGTGACCTTTAGCTTTAACCGGCATCCGAATTTGGAAGGTCAGCACGCCTTCCTCAGCGCAAGCAACTATCACTGGATCAATTACAGCGAGGACAAGGTTGAGGAAACCTACTCCAGATGGAGAGCTGCTCAAAAGGGAACCAAACTTCACGCATTTGCTGCTGATTGTATCCGCCTCGGGCAGAAGTTGCCCAGATCGAAGCAGACACTGAATATGTACGTCAACGACGCTATCGGCTTTAAGATGACGCCGGAGCAGATCCTATACTATTCACCCAACTGCTTCGGAACAGCTGACGCAATTATATTCCGGAACGACTTTCTCCGTATCCACGATTTGAAGACCGGAGAAACGCCGGCCAAGATGGAGCAGCTGATGATCTATGCAGCGCTCTTCTGTCTGGAGTATGGCATCAAACCCAGCGAGATCGGGATGGAACTTCGCATTTATCAGAATGATGAAGTGCTCTGCCACAACGCTACTGTGGAAGATATCTTCCCGATCATGGACCGTATCATCACATTCGACAAAATCATTAACAGAATGAGGGAACAGGAGGGGTAAACCATGAATCCAATTCAGGACGATGATTTCCTGATGCACTATGGCGTCAAAAGACGTTCAGGGCGCTATCCGTGGGGTTCCGGTGACAACCCCTTCCAGCATGGCGGCGATTTCCTGAGCCGTGTCGAGGAGCTTCAGGGTCAGGGCAAGACTGAAAAGCAGATTGCTGATGAGCTGAAAATGTCCACAACGGATCTGCGGATGCAGGTTCGGGTGGCGAAGCATGAGCGGCGTATGGTTCTGGCCGACAGGGCGAAGTCTCTGAGAGAAGAGGGTAAGACCCTTGATGAGATCGCAAAAATCATGGGCTACAACAACGATTCCTCGGTTCGGGCCCTTCTCAATGAGAACACCGCCTCCAACAAAAATAAAGCGCGGCAGACTGCGGAACGGCTAAAGCAGGAGCTTGCAGAAAAAGGCGCCCTTGATGTTGGCACCGGGGCTGAGCGAGAGCTTGGCGTTTCCAGTGGTGTCCTTCAAGAGGCGCTTTTCATTTTGGAAACTGAGGGCTATAACCGCTTTGGCGTTGGTGTCCCTCAGGTCAACAACCCGAAGAACCGCACCATCACGCCAGTTATATCCGTACCGGAAATTGACCAGCGTCAGGTTTATCAGGACCTTGCCCTGGTCAAATCGGTGGGAGAATATCACAGTACCGACGGCGGCGAGTCTTGGGACAAGCGAGAATATCCGGCCAGCATCAGTTTTGACCGGGTGAAAATCCGCTATGCCGAGGAAGGCGGCCTTGGGAAGGATGGCGTGATCGAACTTCGGAGAGGTGTAGCTGACCTGGATTTGGGGGCTTCCCACTATGCTCAGGTCCGTATCATGGTCGACGGGACTCACTATCTCAAAGGTATGGCCATGTACTCCGATGACATCCCGGATGGTGTGGACATTATATTTAACACCAACAAAAGGTCCGGCACTCCGAAGCTGGATGTGCTGAAGAAAATCCAGGACGACCCGGACAATCCCTTTGGGGCCTTCATCAAGGCGAATGGGCAGAGCTACTACCCCGACCCCAACGGCAAATACATCGACCCCGTCACCGGGGAAAGGCGTTCATTGTCGGCGATCAACAAATTAAAAGAAGAAGGCGACTGGGATAAGATGAGCAAGAACTTGTCTTCCCAGTTTCTTTCTAAGCAGCCTATCAAGCTGATTCAGACCCAGCTGGACTTGACCTATGCGGATGCGGCGGATGAGTTTGCCGAAATCTGCTCTCTGACCAACCCTACGGTGAAGAAGAAGCTACTGATGGACTTTGCCGACGAATGCGACTCCGCTGTCGTCCACCTGAAGGCCGCGGCCCTTCCCCGCCAGAGTACCCAAGTTATATTGCCGCTCACGGCGATGAAGGAAACCGAGATCTACGCCCCCAACTACCGGGACGGCGAGAAGGTTGCCCTTGTCCGGTATCCCCATGGCGGAACATTCGAGATCCCCACCCTGACTGTCAACAACAAAAACAAGTCAGCTATTTCTATTCTGGGGCCCCGTACCCGGGACGCTGTCGGTATCAACGCTAAGGTTGCGGAGCGGCTCTCCGGAGCGGACTTCGATGGCGACCAGGTCGTTGTCATTCCTACCGGTGGGAGGGTCAACATAAAATCGACCCCCGCCCTTGCAGGATTGAAGGACTTCGACGCCAAAGTTGAATACTCTACCGAAGGCAAGACCGGTATCCGGCTCCTCTCCAAAGAGGCCACCCAGATCGAGATGGGAAAGATCTCCAACCTCATCACCGATATGACGCTGAAAGGGGCCCCCGAGAGTGACATCGTAAAGGCTGTCAAGCACAGCATGGTGGTCATCGACGCCGCCAAGCACAAGCTGGACTACAAGCGGTCTGAACAGGAGAACGACATCGCCACCCTCCGTAAGAAATGGCAGGGCTACGTTGACGAGACCGGCAAGGAGAGAGGTGGCGCCTCTACTCTGCTGTCACGCCGTAAGCAGGACGTTGAGGTTCCTGAGCGTCAGGGCAGCGGTCGCATTGACAAGCAGACGGGCCAAGTTGTCTACAAGGAGTCCGGCCGTACTTATCTCGACAAAAATGGAAGAGAAGTTCAGGCCACGACCAAAATCAAGCTGCTGGACAAGACCGAAGACATTCGGACATTGTCTTCCGGCACCTTGGTTGAGGATGCCTATGCTGATTATGCCAACAAGATGAAAGCTCTGGCCAACAAAGCAAGGCTGGAATACGTTGCGACGCCGACTTTGGCGCGCTCTGCCAGTGCTGCCAAGACTTATCAGCCTGAGGTGGAACGTCTTACTTCGGCACTCCGTCTTGCTCAGCTCAACGCTCCTCGTGAGAGAGAAGCTCAGCGTATCGCCAACGCCCGTGTCAAGGCGAAGATTGAAGCCAACAACATCACCGACAAAGATGAGATTTCCAAGATTCGCAGAGCTGCTATCAGCGACGCTCGTGTTGAGACTGGCGCAAGCGGTAAAGGAACTCGTATCTCTATCAGCGACGGTGAATGGGAAGCGATTCAAGCTGGCGCAATCTCTGACACAACATTGAAAGAGATCCTGCGCTATGCCGACCCTGACGTCGTCCGTGAACGCGCTACACCAAGAACAAGAACTGAGGTTTCCGAAGCTCGGGCAAACAGAATCAGAGCAATGGCGAATTCCGGTCATACAAATGCCGAAATCGCTGACGCTTTGAACCTTTCGCCTTCTGCTGTGTCGAGAATTCTCAATGAATGAAAGGAAGTGAGAGCGAATGGCTCGTTGCGCTTTGACGACAATCGATAATCCCTATGACCCTTTTACCCAATTCGACGCCTGGTTCCAGTTCGATGAGGGCAAAGGCTACCATTCCTGTGCCTATTTGGCGCGTATCGCTCGTACTTCCGATCAGCTCTCTGGCGCTGAGAATGAGCAGGAAATCGAGCGTGCCATTGATGACATCATCAAGTACAATCCCCTCGGCATCTATAAAAAGGTCAAGGCAACTGCTCAACCTGAACCAGCGGTGACGGCCTAAACGGGTGCTTCCACCCTTGAAAATGAGGCGACTTCGCTTTAGTTGGTCGCTTTGCCTCGCCTTTTGCCGAAATCATCAACAGAATTGGTGTTTAGGCGGGTAGACTCGAAGACTTTCAAGGGTATAGGGGGTACCCGTGAAAACCACACCCCCTGTGCATCGCGGCGGTCTTTGAAAATTCTCCGGGGGATATTTTTTGAAAAGCGTTTTGGTCTGGGGCGGCATTTGAACGAGCCCACAAGGCGGATATAACCAGCGAGTCCCTTTTCGTCGTCTCATGCTTTCACTCGGGAGACACCTCCTCTCCATCCACCAAAGGGTGAAGAAGCGTGCAGGCGATTTTTTCTCCCTCGCTGCCAAATTCGTTTATGCGGGCTCCTTCAAATGCCGCCCTAAACTATTCCCAAAACCATAGCATTCTCGCAGCATCTACCACGAAACTAACCGAGAGGAGGTGGCAAGGTGGCAAAAGCTGTGAAGCTGTCCGGGACTCCGAGAACAAGAACTCCTTTAACCCCGGAGGCAAGAGAGAACCAGATGATATCTTTGGCTATGGATCTTGCCGAACAGCAGTTGCGAGATGGAACTGCCTCTTCTCAGCTCATTACAGAGTTTGTTAAGCGTGGCTCCACGAAGGCTCGGGTCGAGAAAGAACTTTTGGAGAAGCAGCGCGATCTCGCAGCAGCTAAAGCAGAATCCATCAAGGCCGCTGACCGGCTTGAAGAACTTCTGCCCAAAGTCATGAAGGCTATGGGCCGGTATCGTGGCGATGACGAGGAAGAGGGTGATCCCGATGACGACTATTAAATGTTATTCGGAGTTGATACTTCTTCCAACTTTTCAGGCAAGGTATCAATATCTCCGTTTGAATGGAGAAGTTGGTAAAGAGACTTTTGGATTTGATCGGTACATGAACCAGTTCTTTTATCGTTCGCCTGAATGGCGGCGCGTGAGGGACTTTGTCATTTCCAGAGATGAAGGTTGTGACCTCGGTATTCCTGGTAGAGAAATATTTGGCCGAGTTATTATTCACCATATGAATCCCATTCGGCCAGAGGATATCCGCAACAGAAGCGAACTTCTTCTCAATCCGGAATACCTAATCACCACAATTCACGATACGCACCTCGCAATTCACTATGGCGATGAACATCTACTGCTCCAAGAGCCTGTTGAACGTCGTCCGAATGACACTTGCCCATGGAAGAGATAGCGGAGAAGTTCGCACCCAAAACTGAATTCTTCTCTTTTTGTCGATTTGGGCTATTACATTGATAAGGAGGAAACCGAAATGCAAAACAATTCTCAGGGTCGTCGTGATCGTCTCGATCCGAAGGATGTTCCGGCTCATGGTGAACCCAACAGTAAGGAGCTTTGTTCTGAGGCGCATCCGATTGAGGAGACCGCGTCTGCTGAAGTGACGAAGAGCTTTACTACTGGTGTGGTTGCCGACTGCCTGAAGCTCAATGTCCGCAAGAAGCCGTCTGCTGATGCGGAAGTCCTGGTCACCATCGACGCGCTTTCTAAGGTCATGGTCGACATGGCTGAGTCTACTAACGACTTTTTCAAAGTCGTTACTGAGACTGGTATCGAAGGCTTCTGCATGAGGAAGTATATCGCCCTCAAGAAATAGGAGGTTCTGCTATGGAGATGACCGAAAGTATCCTGACCTCCATCAAGAAGCTGTTGGGCATCGACGAAAGTTATACACACTTTGACGCTGATCTCATCATGCATATCAACGGTGTGTTTTCGATCCTGACACAACTGGGTGTCGGCCCGCCCAACGGTTTCTCCATCACAGGCGAGGGTGAGAAGTGGGATAGCTTCATTACCAAAGAACCCAATAACTTTTCCCTCGTAAAATCTTATATGCATCTTAAGGTTAAGCTGCTGTTTGATCCGCCGCTCAGCTCCGCTGCTATTGATTCCATCAATAAGCAGATCAGTGAGTTTGAGTGGCGTCTTAATGTTGCGGCTGAATCTGTTTGATGAATTTAGTAGAGAGGAGGAAACTCAAAATGGAACTTCGCCATCACGGAATCAAAGGTCAGCGATGGGGTGTGCGTCGTTACCAGAATGCAGACGGCTCTCTGACAGCCGCCGGCCAAAGACGCTATGACCGGGATGTTGCCGAAAACAACATGAAGAAAAAGGAAAACAGAGCAATTCTGAAAGAAGGCGGCGACCCAGACCGTTGGGTTCGTGAGGATTTAGAACGGTCTAAAAAGGTTGTGGATGCTAACTCCGATCTGGTGAAAGAATTCAAGAAGCTCGAACAGACCACCGCACCAAAGCCTGCGACCAAGAAATTCGACTTATCCAAGATGAGCGACAAGGAACTTCGGGATCAGATCAATCGCCAGCTCTTGGAGCAGCAGTACAACAAACTGTTTTCCGATACCTCTTCTTCGGAGGTCTCCAAAGGCCGCACCATGGTGAAAGATACTCTCGAATTTGCCGGGAGTGTTTTAGCCATCACTGGCTCAGCACTCAGCATCGCTCTCGCAATCAAAGAACTGAGAGGATAGGAGGGCGTTTTTATGGAACAACTGGCCCATCATGGTATTCTGAACCAAAAATGGGGCGTGCGACATGGGCCCCCTTATCCTTTGGGCGGTGGCGATTATAGCCCCTCTCAGAGAAGGGCTATCCGCAATAAACGGAAGGCTGGCAACAGCATTTACAACAAGCGGCATTTCGACGAGGTTCTGAAAGCTGATAAAACCACTCTTAGTACATTGTCCTATGACCGTGACCGCACCAAGAACACTGATATGTTCTACGCCACTCACAACGTCTTGGATAAGCACCAGTACAATGCTTTATTCAATCGGCCTATTCCCAGGACTGTCTACGATGAGAATGGGAATCCGATTGGTACTGGAAACTTCATGAAGTACCGCATTGACAACTCGCTGAAGAAAGACATCAAAGTTGCCAGTGAAGATTCTGGTGCAGAGGTGTTCAGAGAGCTCTTTAAGAAAGATCGGGACTTCTACAATTTCGTCATGGATGAGGACCGTATGCAGAGCTACTTTGTGAGCGATAAGTACAAGTTTAAGGGCTATCGCGAAGTCCGGCAAGTCTTGGAAAAGATGAAGCAGGGCGACTACACCCCAACTGCTGATGAACTTCAGATTGTGTATCGAATGTTCAATTACGTCATTCCTTATGATGGTGCTGGCGATGCCCGCAAAGGAAAAGACGTAACTACTCAGCGGACGAAGTTCTTCAACGCCTGCAAAGAAGCTGGTTATGGAGCAGTTCTCGACACAAACGATGCCATTTATGGCGGATTCAAAGCCAAGTCTCCTGTTATAGTATTTGACATGGAACAGGTGGTTCCGAAAGATGTCTACCAAACCAAGATGATAGATCAGAAATTTTCGGACCTTGTGCTTGTCGGCAGGAAATTGCTTGGGCAGTAAGGGGTGAGCAGATGTTATCAAACACTGCCGTCCCCAAATATTACGGCGCTTTTCGAGACGCTGTAATTCGAGGCGAAATCCCGGTATGCAGAGAGATCGACTTGGAAATGCACAGGATTGACGATTTGATTGCCGATCCAATGTATTACTATGACGATAGAGTTGTTGATGGTTGGGTCGAGTTCTGTGAAAATGAATTGACATTGACCGACGGCTCCGATTTGCATTTGCTGGATAGCTTCAAGCTCTGGGGCGAGCAGGTGTTTGGTTGGTACTACTTTGAGACACGTTCAGTTTATGTTCCCAATCGAGATGGGCATGGCGGACGATACGTCAATAAGAAGATCAAGAAACGGTTAGTGAATAAGCAGTATCTGATTGTTGGACGAGGTGCAGCGAAGTCGCTGTATGACTCCTGCATTCAGGCATACTCTCTGGTCGTTGACGGATCTACCACACATCAAATCACTACGGCCCCAACTATGAAGCAGGCAGAGGAGATCATCAACCCGATCAAAACTGCTATCACAAGAGCTCGCGGCCCTGTATTCCAGTTCTTGACAGAGGGTTCTATCCAGAACACGACCGGCAATCTCATGAATCGAGTTAAGCTGGCTTCGACGAAGAAGGGCATCGAGAACTTTATTTCCGGCTCCCTGATCGAAGTTCGTCCGATGTCGGTGGACAAGCTTCAGGGATTACGTTGCAAGGTTGCTACGGTTGACGAGTGGCTTTCTTCTGCGGATGCTCGTGAAGACGTCATTGGAGCCATTGAACAAGGTGCATCCAAGTTAGATGACTACCTGATCGTGGCCACAAGCTCCGAAGGCACAGTCCGAAACGGAGCAGGTGACACAATCAAAATGGAGTTAATGAACATCCTACAGGGTGTTGGCCGGCCAATGCCTCAGGTGTCAATCTGGTGGTATAAGCTGGATTCCGTTGAAGAGGTTGCTTATCCCGATATGTGGCTGAAAGCCAATCCTAACATCGGGAAGACTGTGACCTATGAAACCTACCAAAAAGATGTAGATAGAGCTGAAACTGCCCCATCCACGAGAAACGATATGTTGGCGAAAAGGTTTGGCCTCCCTATGGAAGGTTACACCTACTATTTCACCTATGAGGAAACTCTTCCCCATCGCCGGCAAAAGTTCTGGCAGCTACCGTGCGCTCTTGGATGCGACCTTTCACAGGGCGACGACTTCTGCTCGTTTACATTCTTATTTCCTCTCCGTGGTGGAGCATTCGGCGTGAAAACCAGAAACTACATCACTTCACTTACCCTCAACAAACTCCCTGCTGCTATGCGTCTCAAGTATGAGGATTTCATAGCGGAAGGGAGTCTTATTGTTATGGAGGGAACGGTCCTTGATTTAATGCAGGTCTACGAAGATTTGGACGACCACATCATCAACTGCGGTTACGATGTCCGCTGTCTTGGCTATGACCCTTACAATGCGAAGGAGTTTGTAGAGCGTTGGTCTTCTGAAAATGGGCCGTATGGAATCGAGAAGGTTATTCAGGGTGCAAAGACTGAGTCCGTTCCTTTAGGCGAGCTGAAGAAGCTTTCTGAGGAGCGTATGCTCATTTTTGATGAAGACCTGATGACTTTCGCCATGGGTAACTGCATTACGATTGAGGATACTAACGGGAACCGCAAGCTGATGAAGAAGCGTTCTGAACAGAAGATAGACGCTGTGGCAGCTATGATGGATGCCTACATCGCTTATCGGCACAATCCTGAAGCATTTGAATAGGAAGGAGGAATCGTTTTGGATCATTGTAGTAAACCTGCATCGCAAGTGTATTTAGCCCATCACGGCATCAAAGGCCAGCGATGGGGCGTGCGACGTTACCAGAATCCGGATGGAACTTTGACCGAAAAGGGAAAAGCTCGTTTGGAAAAGAAGGACAATGATTGGATTGACAAGCGCAGTGCTAAGATTACCGAAAAGGCCCAGAAGAAATCTGCAAAGGAACTTGACCAATATGCAAGAATTCTATTACAGACCCCTGGAGCTTTTAACAAAAATGGTAAGCTGAGTGCCGCTGCCATCACGGCCTATAACCAAAGAATGTCCGAGCTCATGAGCCAAAAGGTTTCTGACCTCCGAACCCCATCTGGTAAGGTTGTCAAGTTTGTCGCCAAGCGTGGTGAAATTGGTGTCATGATGGCGCTTGCTGATGCTGGTTACGACATGGATCAGCTCAAGAAGGGTGTTTGGGCCTCTGGACGTGTGGCCTATAAGAAAACCGTTCTTGATAAGGTTTGAGGAGGTGGTGCAAATGGACACAGTTTTGTACCATCATGGTATCAAAGGCCAGAAATGGGGGATTCGTCGTTATCAAAATCCGGATGGAACATGGACCGATGCCGGAAAGGCACGCTATGGCGACTCCACCGGTGAATCTGACAGTGCATCTGGAAAGACCTCCAGTGGCACCAAAAAGAAAGTAGCTATTGGTGTTGCAACCGGTGCGGCTATCGTGGCCGGCACAGTTTTGACGGCTTATCTCGTCAAGAAGTACGGAGCCAAGAACATCTCCGACATTGGAAATACGGCGTCTGCCGGAAAGGAAATCTTACAGGATATCCTTAAAACTACGCCCGTATCCACCACACCAGTGAGTCAGATTCCAGCACCCAAGGTGGACCCCAAACAGGTCTTGGAGAAAGCCATCAAGAGCACTCCAATTACGTCTACGCCGGTAAGCCAGGTATCAACACCAAAAGCAGGGCCCAAGCAGGTTTTGGAGACAGCTGCTAAAAGCATTTCTACCACATCCGCTCCGGCAAGTCAAATTTCAGCGCCGCGAGTTAGCGTAAGCAAACCATCTTCTTCGGTTCCACCGCCCTACAGCTTCGATTCTCTGATACGGCAGAATGACGACCTTCTCAAGAAGATGCTCGCTGAGTTAGCTTGAGGGAGGTGATGGTTACTGAAATGGAAATGTCATTAGGATCTCGATTGAAACACGCCTGGAATGTGTTTAAGGCAAATGAAATTATCAAACCTCGCTGGGATATTGGGCCGAGCTATCATTACCGCCCAGACCGTCCTATCTTCAGCAGAGGAAATGAGCGGTCCATCATCACTTCAGTTTACAACCGAATCGCATTGGACGTAGCGGCTATCACCATCCAACATGTTCGCTTGGATGATGAAGGCCGCTTTACTTCTGTTATGAACACCAGTCTGAATAGCTGCCTTTCTCTGGAAGCAAATCTCGATCAAACAGGAAGGGCTTTTATCCAAGACATCGTTCAGTCCATGTTGGACGAAGGCTGCGTTGCTATCGTCCCCGTTGACACAGATGACGATCCCGAGGAGGGGTCGTGGAAAATCGAAACAATGCGGACCGGAAAAATTCTGGAGTGGTATCCGCAGCACGTCAAGGTTCGTGTTTACAACGAGCAAACGGGCAAGAAGGAAGACATTTTGGTGCCTAAGCGCACCGTAGCCATTGTGGAGAATCCCTTCTATGCCGTCATGAATGAACCCAATTCCACAATGCAGAGGTTGATTCGGAAACTCAACATTCTGGACGCTATCGACGAACAGAGCGGTTCCGGGAAACTCAACCTCATCATTCAGCTCCCTTACGTCATCAAGACGGAAGCGAGGCGTCAACAGGCGGAAAAACGCCGTAAAGATATCGAGGAACAGCTATCCGGTTCCAAGTATGGTGTCGCGTACACCGACGGAACGGAGCATGTGGTTCAGCTGAATCGGCCCGTCGACAACAACCTAATGTCTCAGATTGAATACCTGACGAGTATGCTTTACAGCCAGTTGGGATTGACTCAGAGCATTATGGATGGTTCTGCCGACGACAAGACGATGCTGAATTACTTGACCCGAACCGTTGAGCCGATCCTTTCCGCCATCGTTGACGAGATGAAGAGGAAATTCCTCAGCAAGACCGCTCGGTCACAGAAGCAGTCGATCCTGTTCTTCAGAGATCCGTTCAAGCTGGTACCTGTGGGCGAGATTGCCGAGATCGCCGACAAGATGACTCGTAACGAGATCATGACCTCGAATGAGATTCGGCAGAAGATTGGCATGACACCGTCTAAGGACCCGAATGCGGACAAGCTCAGGAACAGCAACTTGAGTGCTCCAAAAGAGGAATCGATCGAACAAACCATTTCAAAGGAGGACAAAGTTCAAAATGGATCTGAAGTATGACTTTAGTGGCTGGGCAACTCGAAACGATCTTGTCTGCGCCGACGGACGGACTATCCGGAAGGACGCTTTCAAGCATTGTGACGGGATGTCGGTTCCCATTGTCTGGAACCATCAGCACGATGACGTTGACAACATCCTGGGTCACGCCATTCTGGAAAACCGCAAGGACGGCATGTACGCCTATTGTTTCCTGAACGAAACCGAGAGCGGCAAGAAGGCCAGGGAGATCGTCAAGCATGGCGACGTGCAGGCGCTCTCCATTTATGCCAATGGGCTGAGGCAGATGTTTAACGGCCACGGCAAGGATGTCGTTCATGGGGACATCAAAGAGGTCAGCCTGGTGGTCGGCGGGGCAAATCCTGGTGCCTTTATCGACTTCGTGGATCTGGCCCATGGCGAGGGTGCCGAGCAGGAAATCATCATCGGGAGCGGCGAAGGTGTCAGCCTTTACCATTCCGATGATAAACCTCCTCTGGTCACTCCCAAAACGGAGCCCAAAGAGGCCCCCAAGCCCGAAAACAAACCCAAGGAAGATCCGAAGCCGGAGGACAAGCCCAAGAATGACGAGACCGTTCAGGACGTTGTCGACAGCATGACTGAAAAGCAGCGGACCGTCATGTACGCCCTCATCGCCGCTACTGCGGAGGAGCTGGGGGCTTCCAAAAAGGGGGACGACGATGACGACCCCGACAAAACTGATAAAACCAAAGGAGGAGACAACACCATGAAGCACAATGTTTTCGACAAGGAAGAGACTCGGGAGACCACGTTGAGCCATGCCGTTCAGGGTGAGATTCTGGGCCTGGCCAAGCAGAACAATGTCGGCAGCCTGCGGACTGCTCTCGCTATCTACGCCGATGAGGCCGCTGCCAACGGGGATGAGGCGCTTCAGCACGGCATCGACAACATTGAGAGCCTGTTCCCCGACTACAAGGACATCCGCTCCGGCGCTCCTGAGCTGCTCACCCGCGATCAGGGCTGGGTCGACGTGGTCATGAAGAAGGTCCGCAAGACCCCCATCAGCCGTATCCGTACCCGCCAGATGGACGCCCGCAATGAGCGTGCCCGCGGTCATGGCTACCAGAAGGGTAAGCGCAAGACTCCCGCCGGCAACATGAACATGATTAGCCGGACCACCGACCCCCAGACCGTGTACTGCATCGACTCTCTGCACCGTGATGACATCGTCGACATCACCGATTTCGACGTGGTCGAGTACCAGTACGGGGTGATGAAGCAGAACCTCAACGAAGAGGTCGCCCTTGCGGTTATGGTCGGCGATGGCCGTGATGCCGGGGATGAGATGAAGATCTCTGAGGATCACATCCGCTCCATCTGGAACGACGATGACCTGTACACCATTCATTATGACGTGGATGTCGCTGCCGCCCGCAATGAGCTTCAGGGCTCCCGGACCGATATGAACTTCGGCGAGAACTTCATCTATGCCGAGGCCATCATCACCGCCGCCATGTACTCCCGTGAGAAGTACAAGGGTTCCGGCACGCCCGATCTCTTCTGCACGCCTCATCTGGTCAACGTGATGCTGCTGGCCCGCGACATGAACGGCCGCCGCATCTACGACTCCCGTACCGATCTGGCCGCTGCGCTGAATGTCGGTGCGATCCATACTGCCGAGCAGTTCGAGGGCCTGGTGCGCGAGGACGATGACGGCAACAGGCACAAGCTGCTGGGCATCTTCGTCAATCTGTCCGACTACACCATCGGCTCCACCAAGGGTGGCGAGATCAGCCGGTTCGATCAGTTCGACATCGACTTCAACCAGCACAAGTACCTCATCGAGACCCGGCTGTCCGGTGCTCTGACCCGGCTGTACTCCGCCATTGCGCTGGAGGAGCCCGTGAAGGCTGCCGTCGGGGCCTGATCTGAGGATTCAAAATGGCAAAGTTTTATGGATCGGTCGGCTATGCTGAAACTGTAAAGACAGCACCTGGCGTGTATGATGAGAAAATCGTTGAGTATCCGTACTACGGCGATTTGACTCGGAATACACGCCAGCTTCAGTCTTCGGAGACTCTCAATGACGACATCAATGTTGCAAATGAGATCAGCATAGTCGCCGATCCATTTGCCAGAGAGAATTTCCACAGAATGCGGTATGTCGTGTTTATGGGTGCAAAGTGGAAGATTTCCAAAGTGGAAGTCGGTTATCCCCGTTTGATCTTGACGATTGGAGGTCTCTACAATGAGCCGGAGAATTGAACTTCAGACAATTTTGGAGGGATTGCTTGGCTCTGAGAATGTGTACTTCCAACCTCCCGAGAACTTGAAGATGAAGTATGACTGCATCCGATATTCTCGGACTAAGATCAAGCCGGTTTTTGCCAACAACCATCCGTACACCCTTCACGACTGCTATCAGGTGATAGCCATCTATCGAAACCCGGATAGTGATCTTCCTCATAAGATCGCGCTTCTGCCGATGTGCTCTCACGATAGTCACTATACGGCAGAAAACCTACACCATGACGTATTCACACTCTATTACTGAATAAGGAGGAACCTTCAATGAAACTTCAGTGGGATAAAGTCGGCGAGCGCAAGTATGAAACTGGCGTTGACCACGGCGTACTCTTCCCCATGGGTAAGAGCGGCGTCTATGACCCCGGCGTTGCTTGGAGCGGCCTGACCGCTATCAATGAGAACCCCTCCGGCGGCGAGGCTAACCCTTTCTATGCCGACAACATCAAGTACCTGAATATCATGGCCGCCGAGGACTTTGGTTTCGGCATTGAGGCCTATACCTATCCCGACGAGTGGGAAGCATGCGACGGCTCCGTCGAGATTGCCCCCGGCCTTACTGCGGGTCAGCAGACCCGTAAGGTCTTTGGCCTGGCCTATCGCACTCTGATCGGCAACGACACGGAGGGACAGGACCACGGCTACAAGATCCACCTGGTCTACGGCGCCCAGGCGTCTCCCTCTCAGCGCAATCATGGTACCGTGAACGAGAGTCCCGAGCCCACCGCTATGAGCTGGGATGCTACTACCACTCCTGTGGAAGTGCCCGGCGCCAAGCCCGCTGCACACTTGGTGATTAACTCCACCAAGACCTCTGCTGAGGTGATGGCCGCTCTGGAGGCAATCCTGTATGGTACCGAGGAGAATGAGTCTCGTCTGCCGATGCCCACAGAGCTTGTTGAGCTGATGAAGGGCACAGCTGCTGCCGGTTAATTCAAGCTGATTTACTGGCCATACGACCTGCGAAGCGGGGCTCTCTAACCGAGGGCTCCGCTTCCTTTAATTTTTGAAAGGAGAAAACTTACCATGCTGAAACGCACCATGACTTATACCGACTACAACGGTCTTTCCCGTACCGAGGATTTCTACTTCAACCTGACCCAGGCCGAGGTGACCGAGATGGAACTCTCCGTCGACGGCGGCCTCGTCGAGATGATTAACCGCATCGTCGCTGCAAAGGATGGCAAGCAGATCATCGCCCTGTTCAAGGACATCGTTCTGCGTGCCTATGGCGAGAAGTCCCCTGATGGGCGGCGGTTTGTCAAGAACCAGGAGATCCGGGATGCCTTCGCCCAGACTGAGGCATACAGCGACCTGTTCATGGAGCTGGCGACTGATGCGCAGAAGGCGGCCGAGTTCGTCAATGGCATCGTTCCCGTCCAGAAGCCCGCGGCTTCTGATGCGCCCAAGGCTCCTGTTACCCCTCTTGGGGCTCAGACCTGAAAATAAGTGGGGGCGACCGGAGATGCTGAAAATCGTAGTACCTGCCACACAGATAGGGGAAGAGTTTGACGAAGCAAAAAGCGAATTTATCCCCATCATGACGAAAGAGCAGACGCTCCAGTTGGAGCATTCTCTGGTCTCCCTTTCAAAATGGGAGGCAAAGTGGCGTAAGCCTTTCCTTTCCAAAGAGAAAAGGACCGCAGAGGAGTCCATCGACTATGTTCGGTGCATGACACTGACACAGAATGTGGACCCCAATGTTTATAAAGCGCTTACCCCGCAGCTTCTCGCTGAGGTGTCTGCTTACATCGATGCGTCTATGACTGCTACAACTTTCCCGAAACGGGGAAATAGGGCCGCAAGCAGTGAGTATGTCACATCGGAGATCATCTATTATTGGATGGTCTCGTATCAAATCCCCTTCGAGTGTCAGAAGTGGCATTTGAGTCGTCTTCTTACCCTTATCAATGTCTGCAATGTAAAGAATGCACCGCAGAAGAAGATGAGTCGGCAAGAAATCATTGCTCGAAATCGCGCCCTTAACGCCGCCCGGAGAAAGAAACTGAATACGAGAGGGTGATAAGGATGCCTCTGATTGGAACAACAAATGAGGAAAAAATTTGGAATTACCTGAAATCAAAGGGTCTTTCCGATTATGGTGTTGCTGGCCTGATGGGCAATCTCTATGCCGAGTCTGGCCTGCGCCCGAATAATCTCCAAAACACCTATGAAGGAAAGTTTGGTATGGCTGATGCCGAGTACACCGAACTGGTGGACAAGGGACGCTATACCAACTTCGTTCGAGACAGCGCCGGATATGGTCTGGCTCAGTGGACTTATTGGAGTCGCAAAGAGGCCCTGTTGGCCTATGCCAAGGCTTCTAAGAAGTCTATTGGTGATTTGGAGATGCAGCTTGATTTTTTGCTGAAGGAACTTTCCAGCTATGGCCTCCTCGGCAGACTCAAAACCGTGTCGACCGTACTCGAAGCTTCCAATATCGTTCTGCTGGAGTTTGAAAAACCGGCAAGTATGAACACAGCCGCAACACAGGTCAAAAGGGCCGAGTATGGCCAGAAGTATTTCGACAAGTACGCAAAGAAAGGAAGTGTCAGCTCTATGGGATTCTCCAACAGCCCCCTGGCTACGGTAAGGATGATTTCTCCGAACCGGACGCCCAATCGGAACCACGCTATCGACACTATCACCATCCACTGCTTTGTCGGCCAGGTGACCGCCAAGCGGGGGTGCGAGGTGTTCCAGCCCAGCAGCAAGGGGGCGTCCTGCAACTACGTTGTGGGTTATGACGGCTCCATCGGCCTGTGTGTCGAGGAGAAGGACCGCTCCTGGTGTACCGGGGGCTATGACAAGAATGGCAATCCCATCCGGGTCAACGGGGTTTCCGGCAAGTCCAACGACTACCAGGCCGTTACCATCGAGGTGGCCAGCGATACCAAGCACCCCTACGCCATCACCGAGAAGGCCATGGCCGCGCTGATCGAGCTGTGTACCGACATCTGCCGGCGCAACGGCATCAAGAAACTGCTGTGGTCCGGTGACAAGAACCTGGTGGGCAACCCCGCCAAGCAGAACCTCACGGTTCACCGCTGGTTCGCCAACAAGGCGTGCCCCGGCGACTACATCTACCAGCGGCTCGGCGACATCGCCGCGAAGGTGAACGCCAAGTTGGGCGTTACTCCTCCGGCCGAAACTAAGCCGGTGAGTACGGTTCCATACAAGGTTCGCATCACTGCAACCGATCTGCGAATCCGAAAGGGTCCGGGTACCAATACGGATATTGTCCAGAAAGCCATCAAGCCCGGTGTCTACACCATCGTCAGTGAGGCAACCGGACAGGGCGCTATCCTCTGGGGTAAGCTCAAATCCGGCATTGGCTGGGTGTCCCTCGATTACTGCAAGAAGCTGTCGTAAAGGAGCAACCGTATGATTACGTTCAGACAAAAGGGCGACTTCTCTCACCTGACCAAATTCTTAGAAAGAGCAAAAGAGGTTGTGCGCCTCGGTGATCTCGATAAGTACGGTCGCGCTGGAGTGGCCGCCCTTGCGTCTGCGACACCTGTCGACTCCGGATTGACGGCGAGTTCGTGGTATTACGAGATCACAAACAAAAACGGGACGGCGACGATTTCGTTCCGTAACTCCAACATTCAAAATGGAGTTCCCATTGCCATCATCCTGCAATATGGACATGGCACCGGAACAGGCGGCTGGGTAGAAGGGCGAGATTACATCAACCCCGCTATCCAGCCTATTTTTGACCAAATTGCGAATGACGCATGGAAGGAGGTTGAACGGTTATGAGCAGGACAGTCGATGAGAGAGTCGTAGAAATGCGATTTGATAACAAGCAGTTTGAATCCGGTGTGCAAACGAGTTTGTCAACTCTGGAGAAGCTCAAGAGAGGCTTAGATCTGGATGGGGCCGCGAAAGGCTTTGACCAACTCAGCACGGCTGCTAAGAAATGCGATATGTCCGCAATCGGGCGCTCTGTCGAGACTGTACAAGCAAAATTCTCGGCATTTGAAGTCGTAGCTATGACTGCTCTCTCCAACATCACCAATTCTGCGGTGAATGCTGGTAAGCGTCTTCTCTCCTCCCTGACCATCGAGCCGATTTCGACGGGTTTCAGTGAGTATGAGCTTAAGATGGGTTCTATCCAGACCATCATGGCAAGTACCGGTGAAAGCCTGGACAAAGTCAATCAGAAACTGGACGAACTGAACAAGTATTCAGACCGCACCATCTACTCCTTCTCTGATATGACCTCCAACATCGGTAAGTTCACCAATGCCGGTGTTAAGCTGGATGACGCCGTTGCTGCAATTCAGGGTGTCAGTAACGTGGCTGCTGTATCTGGCGCAAACGCCAATGAAGCATCCCGAGCAATGTACAACTTTGCTCAGGCGCTCTCGGCAGGCTACGTTAAGCTGATTGACTGGAAGTCCATCGAGAATGCCAACATGGCTACTGTTGAGTTCAAGACACAGCTTCTTGAATCTGCTGTTGCAGCTGGTACTTTAACGAGGACCGCCGATGGCATGTATAAGACTTTGGCGAAGGGGACTGTTATTGATGCGACCCATATGTTCAATGATAGTCTTCAGGAGCAGTGGATGACCACGGAGGTCTTGACTTCGACGCTGAAAGATTATGCTGATGAAACTACAGAAATCGGCAAGAAAGCCTTTGCGGCTGCTCAGGATGTCAAAACCTGGTCTCAGCTTTTAGACACTCTTAAAGAGAGTGCTCAGTCCGGTTGGGCCGAGACCTGGCAGTTGATCGCTGGTGACTACGAAGAGGCGAAGACAACGCTTCGTACTTTCTCCGAATTTTTCAGCAGCATTATTGACGGGTCGTCCGAAGCAAGAAACTCGCTTCTCCAAGGAGCCCTGATGTCAAGCTGGGGGCAACTCAAAAATCGAGTCAATGAAACAGGAATCTCTGTCGATTCATTCCGAGATACCCTTCGGGAGACCGCTGAGGGTTCTGTTGAAGGTTTGGACAAGATGATTGAGGAAGCCGGCTCATTTGATGCTGCCCTTTCCAAGGGTTGGCTGACCACCGACATTCTCTCTGATACGCTGGACAATTTGGTCAGCAAAGCCGCCGGCACGCAGGTCAGCATTTCGGAACTGTCGGATGAGCAACTTCAAAATATCGGCTATACCCAGGAGCAGATTGATGCTCTTCGAGCCCTTTCAGAGGAAGCTAAATCTTCAGACAGCAATCTTGCTTCTCTGGTCAGCACTTTGGGTCGTCAGAGTGGTCGTGAACTCCTGTTCGATTCTCTCCTGAATGGCGCAAAGGCTGTTCAGGGGTTATTCCAGACCATCAAAGGCGCTTGGCAGGATATTTTCCCTCCTGCCACATCTGAGCAGCTCTATTCTTTTATCGAAGCTCTCCACTCCGCATCTGAGAGGATAAGAGATTTCTTCACACAGGCGGAGGAAGGTGCGGATGGGTTTACTGGAGCTATCAACAAGCCACTACAAGACATCGGAAACACATTCAAAGGCCTCTTTGCGATACTCGACATCGTGAAGCAAGCCTTTAGTGCTTTGTGGCGTGTCATCACTCCGGCTGGGTCTGCTGTCGGAGGGCTGCTTACTGGCGTCCTCGGACTGACTGGGTCTTTTGGCGAATGGCTTGTTAAACTTGACGAGTCTATCAAGAAAGGTGATGTCTTCTACAAGGGGCTCAAAACTATCGTGGACGTCGTGAAAGGCGCTATTACTGCTGTAACTGGCTTTGCAGCCGCGATTGGCGAGAGTTTGGGCTTCCCTGGTCTCGATGGGGCAACGGCTTCCGTTGAAGCTTTCCTTGGGACTTTGAAAGAGAAAGTCGGAGCGCCGGGCCTGGAGAAATTGCAGGTCGTTTTTGATGGTATCTGCACAAGGGTCAAGTGGGTGAAAGACGGCATTGTCGGAATGAAAGATAGTGTTGTCGACTCGATGGGTGAGATTGACGGGGCTGTTTCCGGGAATAAATTTGTTCAGGTCCTGACGGGCATTGGAACCCTTATCAGACAGGTCGCCAGTGCTATCGGAGGGCTGCTCGGAAAAGCTATCGACGGTCTTATCAATACCCTGAGCAACGCCAATTTCAACGGCATCCTTGATTTCCTGAACGCTTTGGCCGCTGGCGGCATTATAGCCGCAATCAACAAATTCATCGATCCTGTAGAGGAACTGGAGAATACATTTACCAGCCTCAAGGATTGGGTCAAGGGCCTCGGTGGCGGTGTCACCAAGATTTTGGATGGTGTTCGTGGAAGTCTGGAGGCTTGGCAGACAAAGTTGAAGTCCGATGCTTTGGGTAAGATCGCCGCATCTATCGCCGTACTCTCCGTCAGTTTGCTGGTGCTCTCGTCTATTGACTCTGACAAAGTAACTGGTTCACTTGCCGCTATGGGCACTATGTTCGCAGAACTTATAGCGTCTATGGCTGTTTTGGACAAGTTGAGCATTGACGGAAAAGCCGCCAACAAAACTGCTTCGGCCATGATAAAGATGGGAGCGGCGCTCCTGGTTCTGAGTCTGGCCATGAAGAACATTGGCGAGTTAGAGCCGGAACAGTTAGCGGAAGGCCTGATTGGCGTCGGCGTGTTGCTGGCAGAGATCGACCTATTCCTTAATACAGCCAAGTTCGACAAGAATGCTTCCAAATCTGCGACAGGTATGATCCTGTTTGCTGCTGCAATCAAAATACTCTCTACCGCAGTAAAGAGCCTCGGAGAGATGGATTGGGATGATATGGCGAAGGGGCTTGTCGGCGTGGGGGTTCTCCTGGCCGAAGTCGAAATTTTCCTGAACAATGCAAAGTTCAATGGAAAGGCTGTTTTGACTGCTACGGGTATCGTCATTCTTGCCTCTGCGATCAAGGTTCTTGCCTCCGCCTGTAAAGATTTTGGCTCTATGTCGTGGGGTGAAATCACTAAGGGTCTGGCATCTATTGCTGCACTTCTGCTGGAGATCACAGCGTTCACTAAACTGACCGGCGATGCCAAACACGTTATCTCAACCGGTCTTGCCTTGATTGAAATTGCTGCCGCTATGAAGATATTTGCATCTGCGATGTCTGACTTTGGCAGTATGAGCGGTTCAGAGATTGCAAAGGGTCTTATGGCTATGGGTGGAGCTCTCGCTGAAGTGGCGATTGCTGTAAATCTGATGCCCAAGAACATGGTCAGTGTTGGGGCCGGCCTGGTCGTTGTCGGTGCGGCACTCAAGATTGTAGCCAGTGCTCTTTCCTCAATGGGCAACATGAGCTGGGAAGAGATCGCTAAAGGTCTTGTAGCTATGGGCGGTGCTCTTGCCGAACTGGCTATCGGTCTGAACGTCATGAACGGAACGCTGGCCGGTTCTGCTGCGCTACTTGTGGCCGCTGGAGCGTTGACCGTTCTGACTCCGGTGCTCGTGATTCTTGGCAACATGAGCTGGGAAGCTATTGCAAAGGGTCTTATTACAGTTGCGGGAGCTTTCACAATTATGGGTGTGGCAGGAGCGGTTCTCGGCTCGTTGGCTCCGTCTATCCTTGCCATTTCCGGAGCACTGGCCCTGCTCGGAGTTGGTTCCGTTGCTATTGGAGCAGGCCTTACACTGATTGGTACAGGGCTGACCTCCATCGCAGTGGGTTTAACATCGTTGGCAGCCTCCTTCGCCTCCAGCGGAGCCCTCATCGTTGGTGGACTTTCAGCCATTGTTCTCGGATTCGCAGGGCTTATTCCGGCTATTGCCGAGAAAATCGGCGAGGCTATTGTGGCATTCTGCGGTGCCATTTCAAGTGGCACTCCAGCCATTGGCGAGGCTGTGAAAGCCATTGTTCTGACTTTGGTTGACATCCTCGTTGAGTGCGTTCCCGCTATTGCTGACGGTGCTCTTCAGTTGGTGACTGGCGTCTTAGCGTCTCTGGTTACTTATACACCCCAAATCGTAGATTCTGTTATGCAGTTCTTGATTGAGGTGCTTGAAGGAATTGCTCGCAATGTACCTCAGCTTGTTCAGGCAGCAATGGACGTAGTCGGCGCATTCTTCGCTGGCGTCCTGAGTGCTTTGAGCAATATCGACAGCGGTTCCCTTATTCAGGGGATCGCTGCTGTTGGTCTGCTTACAGCATTAGTCGCTGCACTCGGCGCTGTCTCGGGACTTATTCCGGCGGCCATGACCGGTGTTCTCGGAATGGGAGTTGTCATCACCGAACTCGCTGTCGTTCTGGCCGCCATTGGAGCTTTGGCACAAATTCCTGGCCTTGAGTGGCTTATCAGTGAGGGTGGTCAATTCCTCCAAACTGTCGGGAATGCGATTGGCGGTTTTGTCGGCGGAATCGTTGGTGGATTCATGAGCGGAGTTTCCAGTTCGTTCCCTCAGATCGGGGCGGATCTGTCTTCGTTCATGACAAATGTGAAGCCATTTATTGACGGAGCCAGAAGCATCAGCCCAGACATGCTCACTGGGGTCAAAGCGCTTACCGAAGCAATCATTCTCATTACTGCCGCTGATCTGCTGGAGGGATTGACCTCTTGGCTTACTGGCGGTTCCTCTTTGTCTGACTTCGCAGAACAGCTTGTGCCGTTTGGCGAGGCCATGATGAAGTTCTCCAACACCATTTCCGGTTTGGACGGAGATTTGGTCAGCACCGCTGCTATTGCTGGCAAAACACTGGCTGAAATGGCCGCTACTTTACCCAATACCGGAGGAGTAGTCGGATTCTTTGTTGGTGAAAACGACATGGAAGAGTTTGGGAATCAGCTCTCTGGCTTTGGCAAGTCTATGATGGACTTTGCTGACAGCATCAAGGGATTGGACTCCAACGCTGTTCAAAATGCCGCGATTGCCGGTAAGGCAATGGCCGAAATGGCTGCTACCTTGCCCAATACTGGAGGTGCAGTGTCCTTCTTCACCGGAAACAACGATATGGACACCTTTGGCGATCAGCTTGTCCCATTCGGCAAGGCTATTAAGGAATATTCCAATGCTGTGGCCGGTCTTGACGCAGACGCCGTTGTGAACTCGGCAACAGCCGGTAAGGCTCTTGTAGAACTTGCAAACACCATTCCCAATACTGGTGGAGCGGTTGCGTTCTTCACAGGAGACAATGACCTTGCAACCTTTGGCGAACAGATTGTTGTCTTTGGTAAAGCCATGAAGGAGTATTCGCAGACTGTTTCTGGTCTGGATGCCGAGGCTGTTACCAATTCCGCTACAGCAGGAGCAATCCTCGTGGAGCTTGCAAATACCGTTCCGAATACGGGTGGGCTTGTAAGCTTCTTTGCAGGGGATAACGATCTCGAAACCTTTGGTGAGCAAATCGTTCCGTTCGGCGAGGCTATGAAGGCCTACTCCGATTCCATCACCGGCATCGATGCGGAAGCGGTAACTGCATCTACTACTGCGGCTCAGGCACTCGCTCAGCTTCAAGCCTCTCTGCCAAACATGGGCGGGCTTGTTGATTTCTTCACCGGAAGTAATGATCTTTCTACATTCGCAGAAGGTATTATTCCCTTCGGTGAGGCGATGAAGTCCTATGGCCAATCGGTGTCTGGTATTGATGCTGAAGCCATTACTGCATCTGCCGTAGCGGCTCAGGCACTTTCCCAACTCCAAGCGACCCTCCCCAATGTTGGCGGGGTCATGGAGTTTTTCACCGGTGGAAATGACCTTGGCAAATTCTCTGAGGGGCTGGTCCCCTTTGGAGCAGCCATGAAGTCGTATAGTGATTCCGTAGCCGGAATCAATGCAGAGGCTATTACTGCATCCGCCACTGCGGCCAAATCTCTGGCTGAGCTCCAGTCTGTTCTTCCGAATGTGGGAGGCGTCATGGAATTCTTCACTGGCGGTAACGATCTCGGTACTTTCGCCGCCGGCATCATTCCTTTCGGCGCAGCTATGAAATCCTACGGAGAAGCTGTTGCCGAAATTAACACCGAGTCCATCACCGCATCCGCAATCGCGGCACAATCTCTTGCCCAACTGCAAACCACGCTTCCGGCAGTTGGCGGTGTGATGGAGTTCTTCACGGGAGGTAATGATCTTGCCACATTCGCCGCTACTATTGTTCCGTTTGGAGCGGCTATGAAATCCTACGGAGAAGCTGTTGCCGAAATTAACACCGAGTCCATCACCGCATCCGCAATCGCGGCACAATCCCTTGCACAGCTTCAGACCACACTTCCGCAAATCGGCGGAGTTATGGAATTCTTCACAGGCAGCTACGATCTTGCGGCCTTTGGTGAATCCCTCATTCCATTTGGCGAAGCTATGAGCTCCTATGGAGCCGCTGTCGCTGGTATTGATGCTGGAGCTGTGACAAATTCGGCGACTGCCGGACAGGCCCTTGTGGAGTTGGCCAACACCCTTCCGAAATGTGGAGGATTGGCAGAGGTATTTACCGGAAGCAATAGCTTGACCGCTTTCGGCGATGATATTATTCAGTTTGGCGAAGACCTCTCTGCCTACGCCAACGCCATCAAAGATGTTAAACCGGAAATCGTAACAGCCTCCGCGAATGCCGCACAAGCTCTGTCTAATTTGGCAACCGGTCTTCCGGATAGCAGTCTCTTTGACAAATGGTTCGGCGGCGACCAAACCCTTGCTTCCTTTGGCAAAGATATTGCCTCGTTTGGAACCGGCATGGGTAATTACTATTCCAAGGTAGCCAGTATTGATTTGACGAAGCTATCCGGGGTTGTTGCTCAAGTTTGGTCTCTTGTTGATCTGGCTAAAGGAATTCAGGGCGTTGACGCAAGTGGTCTCAGTTCGTTTGGAAATTCGTTGAAAATCATGGCGAATACTGGGATTTCTGAGTTCACCTCGGCGTTCTCAAATTCAACCGCTGAAGTCAGCAAAGCCGTTCAGGGTATGCTGAGTTCCGTAAGCGTCTCAATCACAAATGGCAAAACTCTCACTACCCCTGGTATGGAATCTGTGATGAAGTCGCTGGCCGACGTCGTTACGAAGAAGGCCACGGAGATCAACAACTCTGTAACGACAATGATGAAGGGCGTTGCAACTACTATTCGTAGTAGTGACTCATCTATCAAGAGCGCGATGCAGACCGCACTCTCTGGAGCAGTTACCACTGTGAACAGTCTGAAGCCGCAATTCGAGACTGCTGGTGAGAATGCAGGCCAAGGCTTTGTCAATGGTATTCGTTCGATGCTTGATAGCTCAAGCGCGGCAGGCCGAAGTTTGGCATTGGCCGCATTAAATGCTGCTAAGAAGGCATTGGATAGTCATTCACCTTCTCGTGAGTTCATCCATCTGGGTGAAAATATGGGCGAGGGGTTGGCTATTGGCGCTAAGAACAGTATTGTCCCAGCTTCTCAGGCAACCTCTACAATGATCGACGAGGTTCTTAAGGTCAGTTCCAAGGGGATTGACGCATTCCAGGAGTGGGCAGAGGAAAAGAAGTATTATGGTGAACTCAGCCTAAAAGACGAACTGGCAGGCTATGAGCGCCTACAGCAGATGTACAGGGCCGGAAGCGAAGAGCGCATCAAGATTGACCGAGAGGTCTACCGAATTCAAAATGAGATCGTTGCGTCCACTTATCAAGCGTCTATTAACTGGATCGAGGAGGAGAAGTATTACAACCGGCTCAGTACGCAGGAAGAACTCGAAGCGTATGAGCGGATGCAGAAGCGATACTTGGAGGGCAGCGAGGAACGTAAGAAAATTGACCGCGAGGTCTACGCTCTTCGTAATCAGCTCATGGATGAATCTTATCAGCACTCCATGGACTGGATCGAAGAGGAGAAGTATTACAACCGAATGAGCCTTTCCGATGAGCTCGCCGCTTACAAGCGGGTGCAAAGCCGATATGCGAAGGGTACCGATGAGCGCAAGAAGATGGACCGTGAGGTCTACCGGCTTGAACAAGAAATCTATGAGGCCCAGAAGCAGTACATTAGCGACGTTCAGAGTGTCCAGAGCGAAGCAAATCAGAAACGTTTGGATCTCGAAGAGGAGTATGCCAATAAGGTCAAGTCCATCAACGAGAAATTAGCGTCTGATATCCAATCGCTGAATGATAAGTATCAAAGCGCATTGGAATCTCGCACCAATAGTCTTTACCAGTCCTATGGCCTCTTTGATGAGGTTAAGGAGCGGGAAGAAGTCAGTGGTGAAACGCTGATGAAGAACCTGACCGATCAGGTGAAGGAGTTTGGTGAGTGGCAGGATATTTTGGATAGCCTTTCTGCAAGAGGTCTGGATTCCGAGCTTGTCGGAGAGCTCCAAGAGATGGGCCCGTCCGCAATCGCGCAGATTAAAGCTCTCAACTCCATGAGCGATTCCGAGTTGGAGAAGTATGCTGCACTTTGGTCTATCAAGCACGCCCAAGCTCGTGAGCAGGCTGTTGGTGAGCTGGAAGGGCTCCGAATCGAAACCCAGAACAACATTGCTCAGCTTCGGATCGATGCTGAACGGGAACTGGATGACTATCGTGCCACCTGGCAGACCAAGATGAACCAGGTCACCATCGATGCCAACAGGGAATTGGAAGAACTTCGTCAGGCCTTTGGCGAGAAAGTCGGTCTTATCAAGAAGGATACCGAAAAGGAAACGCAAGAGATGGCCGATGCCGCTCAAGCGATCCTTAAGGAAGCCGGATGGGATGAGACTGGCAAGCAGATCGTAACAGGCATTAAGGCTGGCGTCGAAGAGGAAAAGCCCAATTTCCTGGATGCTTTGACTCAGATGGCGTTGGACGGTGTTCAGGCTGTGAAAGACACACTTGACATCAACTCTCCTTCTCGGGTATTCCAGGAACTTGGTAACTTTACCGGTCTTGGTTTTGTGAAGGGGCTGACGGACTACGCCGATAAATCTTACGATGCCGCTGCCAATATGGCGGGGTATGCAACCGATGGCCTTTCCAACGCAATCTCCACTGTTTCCGATTTGGTCAATGGCGAGTTCGATATGCAGCCGAGTATCCGGCCTGTGTTGGACTTCACTGATGTGGCCAGAGGGGCCGGGGAACTTAACAACCTGTTTGGCTACACAAGAACACTTGCCCTTGCTGGGCAAACCAGTCTGGCATTTAACTCCACCTTGGACAAAGATGGAATGACAGTCACCGTTGACAACGATGGCGTTGTTCAGGAACTTCGTTCTTTGAGGAGCGAGATGGCAGAGATGACCGCTCGTTTGGAGCGGATGCAGGTTGTCCTGGACACTGGTACTCTGGTCGGTGAAATGGCCGATCCGTTGGATGCAGCTCTTGGACAGAAACAAGCCTTTAGGGGAAGGGGGATTTAGTATGTATCATTCTATCACATTTGACTTCGGCGAGAAGAACAAGAAGAACACATGGGATGACTGGCATCTGGTCCCCACTTCTCGGCCTGTTTTTAACCCGCCTGCACAAAAAGTAAAAACTATAGACATACCCGGTGGGGACGGCGTCATTGATTTGTCGCAAGCTCTCACCGGGTATCCCGTTTTCCAAAACCGAACCGGTTCTTTTGAGTTCATTGTGCCCAATGGGTTTGAACCGTGGGAAGCCGGAAAGATCGAACAGACTCCATGGCATTCGGTTTACTCCGAAATTATGGATCTCATTCACGGTCAATCTCTGAGAGCTATCTTAGAAGACGATCCCGAGTATTTCTACGAAGGGCGCTTCACCGTGAACAGTTGGAAGAGCCAAAAAGACTGGTCTCGCATTACCATTGATTACAGCGTCGGCCCCTATAAATGGTCGGTGCTGTCATCGATTGACGATTGGCTTTGGGACCCTTTCAACTTTCAAAATGGAGTTATTCGGGCTGCGATCTTCAAGAACATCTCAGTAACTACTGCGACTACTGCCCGTCAACTGGATGCAAAACTCTTTGGGCGGGCCCCCGTATGCCCTCATTTCCTTGTGACCAGCACAGCAAGGCGAGGAATTCACGTCCGTTTTGTGAACCCACAGTTGGGGATTGATGAAACCAAATTACTCCATGATGGGACTATCCAGATTCCGGAGTTCGTATTCTTCGGAGATCAGGGAGCTACCATTTATCTATGGTGCGATTCCGGTTCAGGGACCGTATCCGTTGACTTCAGACAGGGGAGGTTGTAACCAATGTATTCGATTTACGCAGACGGCGTTTGCATCTACAGCGATGTGTTTGCGCTCGAAAGCATGAAGGTTCTGAGTCCAAAACTGGTATTGGAAGACAACGGCGCTGGTTCGTTATCCATGAAACTACCCCCGATGAATGTTGGCTATGAATCCATCATCCGCATGATTACGGATATTTCTGTCCAAAAGGATGGAGAAGAGATTTGGGCCGGACGAGTCCTATCGGAAAGTAAGGATTTCTGGAATAATCGGGATCTTTACTGCGAGGGGGAAATGGCATTCTTTAATGATAGCTCTCAGCCCCCGGCAGAGTATCGCGGCCTCTCTGTTCGTGCATATTTGGAACGTCTGATTGCTGTCCACAACTCCAAGGTAGCTGCAAACCGGCAGTTCTCCCTTGGGGCTGTGACAGTAGTCGACAAGAACTTTCCAATCTATTACACGAACTATGAGAAGACCATGGAAATTCTCAACACCTTGGTCGAGCAGTATGGCGGCCATCTCAGAGTGAGAAAGGTAAATGGTGTCCGATATTTGGACTACTTGGCAGAATACCCCGATACATGCAGCCAAGTGATTCAGTTTGGGTCAAACCTTATTGATTTCACTCGAAAGTGGGACTCGACTGAGTTTGCAACTGTCATTGTTCCTCTTGGTAACCGGCTTGAGGACAGCCCCATTGAAGCTTTGGACGCTTATCTGACTGTGGAAAGTGTAAACCGGGGCAGTATGTACGTCCAGTCCAATGAAGCTGTGGCTGCATATGGCTGGATTGAGAAGACTGTCACATGGGACGATGTCAGTGATCCGGCAGTTCTGCTGGAGAAGGCGAAGACCTATTTAACTGACATTCAGTTCGATAACTTGGAACTGGAGCTAAGCGCACTGGATCTGCATTATCTGGATGTCAAAACCGAAGCGGTAAAACTCTTGGACGAGATTCGGGTCATATCCCGCCCTCATGGATTGGATCGGATGTTCCCGGTTAAGAAACTGGACATTCCGTTGGACAATCCAGAGCAGACACAATTCACCCTCGGTGACGCAGTGAAAACGAGTCTGACCAGCGTGAATAATCAGACCAGCGCCGCCATTCTGCAAAAGATTGAGGCCCTGCCCAAAGCCCACTCCATTCTCAAAGAGGCGAAGGAGAATGCCACTCAGATCATGAATATGGCCACCACTGGCTATATCACTATCACCAAGGACCAGTACGGCTCGGAAACTCTTTATATTTCCAATGTCCGTGACTATACAAAGGCCGATAAGTTGTGGAAATGGAATATGAATGGTCTCGGCTACTCCAACGATGGCGGGAAGACTTTCGGTTTGGCTATTACGATGGACGGTTCTATTGTGGCTGACTACATTACCACCGGCGTACTTAATGCAGATGTTATCCGGGCTGGGGTTCTCAAAGACTACGGTGGAAACTTTAGTCTCGATTTCGAGACCGGAAAGCTGACCATGAAAAAGGGCTCTATCAATATCGGAAACGGTAATTTTACCGTTGATGAGGACGGAAACCTTTTTGCACGTCGAGGAACCTTCGCAGGAACACTCTCCGGAGCCAAGGGTACATTTGGCGGTCAGTTGGTCGCAGCAAGCGGTGACTTCAAGGGTGTTGTGCAAGCATCCGACTTCCTCGACCGGTATGGCCGGAGCATGATGAGTGGGGATAAGTTTGCCTCCGATTATCTGGACCTGTATGGACTGACAATCCGGAATAAGAACACTGGAGCTATCACATTTGCGGTGAGCTCCACCGGTGTCATCACCATCAACGGCAACGTCACTATGGGCGCCGGAAGTTCCATCAACTGGGCGCAGGTGACCAATCAAAATCTGGCCTACAACCCCGCATACTCGCTGGCCGATAGCGCCAGGACAACCGCGAATCAGGCGTACTCACTTGCTGACGATGCCTACTACGAGGCTCAGGCCGCCTATAACCGAGCGAACCAGGCTTATAAAATGGCTAATTCCATTGAAATGCCTTGGTATATCAAATCCACTTACATTGATGCTACCACCATCAAATCCCCAGTTATCGAAGGTGGGGAATTCTACGGAGGCGAGTTTAACGTCATCGCTGGGAGCAGCTATGGAAGTTTCAACCTGTATGGTCCCTATGGCAACAGCCGGTATCATATGCTCACCATCAGCTACTACGAGGGCGATGCTCCCTACATCGACATTTACAGTCCTTGTGGCGGCTACATCACCATCGGTAGACGTAGCGGTGTTGTTTATTTTTCGGGACATGTAGACTTCAGTGGAGCTACCGTTACAGGTTTGGATTAAAAAGGAGAATCATCATGAAAAAGCGATTGAAAAACTCCCGGATGGCAGAGATGATGGTTAATCTACGGCCACTTCTGTCTCATCGGGATAAAATCGGGTATATCGCCGCCCGAAACTACCGTGTATTAGGCGAGGCCCTTACTGAATATGAGACGTTCCGCAACAGCCTTATTGAGAAATACGGTGAAGAGATCACCGATGGGCATGGACAGACCACCATTGGCGTAAAGATCGACTCCCCGAAGTTCAAGGACTTTTGCGACGAGCTGGCCCCGTTCAACGAGATGGAACACGAGGTCGAACTCATGATCGCCAAGTATGAGGATGCTATCGGCTGTCTCACCGGAGAGGAGATTCTGGCTGTCGATTGGATGTTTGAGGATTAGGAAGGGGTGAGCTAATTGGCAAACATCAGCACCTATCTGCAAAAAATCTTATCCGCTATCTATGGCGAAGAGGTGCGTGGTTCTATTCATGACGCTCTCTCCGCTATGAACGTGGAGTCATCCAGCGCCATGGAGTATGCCAAAACGGCTAAGGATTCAGCGGCCGCATCAGCGTCTACTGCATCAATCAAAGCCACAGCAGCCTCCGCCTCAGCTCAAGCTGCGAAGACTTCCGAAAACAACGCTAAAATTTCCGAGACCAACACGAAGACTTCAGAGATCGCCGCCACGAACAAGGCCAATGAGGCCACTACGGCGGCTGCGGAAGCGAAAACCTCTGAAACGGCTGCCGCCAACTCAGAGTCTGTCGCCACCCAGAAGGCTCAAGAAGCCGCTGATTCTAAGAATGCTGCTGCATTAAGCGAAGCTGAGGCAAAGGCTGCCGAAGAAAGGGCTAAAACGGTAAGGTCTGAAGTGGAAACCCTTGGCGCTCAAGCTACAGCAGACAAAACGGCCGCAGAAGCGGCTAAAGTTGCTGCCGAGCTTGCCCGAGACGATGCTCTCGCAAGTCAAAATGCGGCAAAAAGTTCTGAAAATGCTGCTTTGGTGTCCAAGACGGCTGCCGAGCTTGCTGAGGGCGATGCTGAGGCCGCAAAGACTGCTGCTTTGGCCGCCAAGGTCGCCGCCGAAGCCGCTCGGGATGCCGCTGACGAAGATGCGGACGCCGCCGCACAAGCGGCCGCTGACGCTGCTGCCAGTGCTCTTTCCGCTCAGCAATATAGCGGTAAGCCGCCTAAGCCGCAGGATGGAACCTGGTGGATCTGGGACGCTGCTCAGCAGAAGTATATCGACAGCGGTATTGGTTGTGATTTGGTTGGCCCCACCGGCAACGGCATTGAAAACATCCAACTCACTAAAGGTGACCATACTCCTGGCACTGCGGATATTTACACAGTGACTATGACGGATGGAACAACCTATAACATTTCCGTTTATAACGGACGGAACGGTACAGGTACCGGCGATGTACTCGGAATCTGGTTCGATCTGGTGATCCCCGCATCCGGATGGGCCAATAGCGAAATTACTATTGCCGATAGCCGTTTGATAGCCCTGTCCACCCACAAGTATTTTGTCAGTGCGGACGAGGCCAGCCGTGAGGAATATCTGGAATGCAACGTGCAGCCCAGAGACATCACCACGACTGGTTTTATCACGTTCAAGAACGATACCGACCCGTCGGAGGATATCACAGTGAATGTGATTCGCTTTGAGCTGTCTGCCAATGGAACAACATGATAAGGAGGTGTGATGCTTGAAGATTGATATTTTGGACACATGGGCCGTCATTGTCGAGGACGATACCCTTCGGCAAAACTCGACTAAAACCTATGAGGTGGAGTTTAACTTCGCTGAGATCTGGGACGGATACTCCAAGACGGCCATCTTTGAAGCAGGCCCCGCCAGCGTCATCGTTGCCCTGACGGAAGACCGGTGCACTATTCCGGCCGAATGCCTGAAGCATGGAAGTGTCAAGCTTAAAGTCGGTGTGTATGGCGTAAAAGGTGAAGAGCGTAAGGGGACCGTCTGGTGCGTCGGCAGCATGATTATCCCGGATGCTACCATGAACATGGGCAGCTCTTCGGGGAACCCTTCTCCGGATGACGTGTATTCCGAAATTATGGCCGCTATCGGCGATCTCTCTGCCGCCGGCTTCGAGGGTAAGACTTTGGCTGAGGTCTTCAAGGAGATCAAGAACAGCGTCTGCGAGACAGCAACCGACGAGGAAGTCAAGGATGCTTTGAACACCGCATTCGGCGCAAAAACCGATCCCTCTGAGCATCCTGAGGAACTTCCCAGTAATACGGCCACTGATAAAGAAGTCAGTGATCTTCTCGACGATGTTTTCGGCTGACAACCGCAAACAAATATTTTTAAGGAGGACATAAATATGTCTAAGCACACTACTCTCGACCAGCTGAAGATGCTGGCTCAGCGTACCAAGACTGAGATCGACAAGGTCGATACCAAAGTGGACAAGCTGTCTGAGCGGGTGGATGATATTGCCACCGTTGGCGGCGAGCCCAATGTCATCACCGAGATCAAGAACAACGGCACTGCCCTGGCTGTTGCCAATAAGGGCGTCGACATCGGCCCTTCCATCGCCGAGGCCGTGGCCGCCGCTGACCACCTGACCAAGAAGAAGGTAACCTCCGTAGCCGACATCGACCCTGCCGCCGACGGCGCCGACAAGTTCATCTACCTGGTGCCCAAGACCGACTCTGACGAGGACGACGTGTACGACGAGTACATGATTCTGGACGGCAAGGTGGAGCATGTGGGTAACACCAAGGTGGACCTGAGCGGCTACGTCCAGAAGGAGGATGGCGCTGGCCTCTACCCCGATGCCGACAAGGAGAAGCTGGCTGGCATCGTGATGGCCGAGGACGCTGAGATCACCGCCATGCTGGACGAGGTCTTCGGGGCGGCTCAGACTGAACCGACGCCTCCTGAGACCACCGAGCCCTGAACGATCTGAGAGGGGATGGAGAAATATCTCCGTCCCTTTTCGCATTTGAAAGGAAGATAAACGTATGGCAGAGAAGAAACTCAGCACTGTTGAGCAGCTCAAGATGCTTGCCCTCAGAGCAAAGGCTGATTCTGCCGCCCGTATCGCCGCCCTGGCGGCATTGGTTGCCGATGGTTATGGGCATCTCATCACGGTCACTTTGCCGGCTGGCAAATGGAGCGGCAGAGCACAGAAAATCGAACATCAGGCCCTTTTGGCGAACAGCGGCTACTGTTACTTTGTCTGCGGCGACGCCGACTGCTACATGGATTGCAGTGACACCGGCATCAAAGCGGACAATGTTGTAAAGGACGGTGAGGTTATGTTCCGATGTGAAGTCACACCCGACATAGACCTGACCGTAAATATTCTTCGACTGGAGGTCGAGACAGAATGAGTGAAAACCCCAATGTCGGCAAGGTATTCAATCTGACCGGCGGTGGCAGTAACGGCTCTCTCAAACTGGAGAGTTTGGATGTCACCAAGCCCCCTATCAAGACAACTTATAAGTCCGGGGAGAGCTTTGACCCCACTGGTATGGTGGTAACTGCCAGCTATGGCTATGGCATCACCTCGGACGTGACCGGATACACCGTGACCCCCTCCGTCCTGACCGACGGTACTACCGAGGTCACTATCACCTACACTGAGGGCCGAACCACTAAGACGGCGAGTACGCCTGTGACTGTGGAGAAAGTCCTGGTATCCATTGAGGTCGCTACCAACCCGACCAAGATGACCTATAACTACCTGGAGAAGTTCGAGCCTCATGGAATGGCTGTGACCGCCACATTTTCGGACGGTTCCAAGTCTGCCGCCACAGGGTATAGTTATCCCACCACGGAGTTCTCCACGCTGGGGCAGCAGGCTGTGAATCTGGATTACACCTTTGAGGGGGTTACCAAATCCACCAGTCTGACAGTGACGGTCGATCCCATTGAGGTGCCCGTTCCCACCCAGAAAGACACCCCCAGCTATGACGGCAGCACTAAGCAGCCCATCTGGAACGGGTATGATTCCGTCAAAATGGCATTGGGCGGAACGACTGATGGAGTCAACGCCGGCAACTATACCGCTAAGTTCACTCTGGTCTACGGCTATGTATTCCCTGATGGGAGTAATGAGGCCGAGGCGGAATGGACAATTAGCAGAGCGGTTATTCCGGCACTGCCCACACAGAACAACGCTCTGGCCGCCGACGGCACGCCCAAGTCTCCTACTTGGGATGGTTACGTCGTAGGTCAGCTCACTATCAGTGGTGACCGATTCGGAACCGAGGCCGGCGACTACACTGCCGAGTTTACCCCGACCGACAACTATCAGTGGTGGGACGGCACTACTGATATGAAGACCGCTACCTGGACTATCTCCAGCGTCATCGTCCCTATCCCGACGCAAAAGGGCTCCCTCACCTATACCGGGGCGGCCCAGACGCCTCAGTGGGATAACTTCGATACGGAGAACTCTACCGTACAGGTCACGCCTGCTACGGATGCCGGCGAGCATACGGCTACGTTCTCTTTGCTGGCAGGTATGTGGTCGGATGGCACCACAGCCAACAAGACCATCAAGTGGGTCATTGGCCGGGCCACCATCGCCAAGATTCCGGCTCAGAGCGGTATGCCGAAGTACGACGGCAACCCCAAGACTCCGACCTGGGACACCAACTATGACGCCACCAAGATGACGTTGAGTGTGGAGGCCAAGGTCAATGCCGGGACGGCCTATACGGCTTCGTTCACTCCGACCCCCAACTATCAGTGGCCGGATGGTACGATTGAAGCCAAGGTGGTCACCTGGGCCATTGGAAAGGGCGATAACGCCATTACGGTGAGCCCCACTTCGATTACGCTGAACACTGCTAACAAGAGCGGAAAGTTTACTGTCAGCCGGAAGGGCGACGGTACTATCACCGCCACCTCCAGCGACACCAAGATCGCTACCATCGGCACCATCAACCAGACCACCGGTGAGGTAACTGTCAACAGCGTTGGCGATACTACCGGCACTGCGACCATTAAAGTCAAAGTTGCCGAGAGTGCCAACTACCTTGCCCCGGCGGATAAGGATGTTCCGGTCAAGGCACAATTCGTCACCATCTACGGCGTGGAATGGGATTGGACCAGCAGCGGCCCCACCAAGGGCACCCGCACCGACGCAGCGGCCGGGTTCAGCGATCCTAATCCGGCTGTGAACAACGGTAATGGATCCTCTCCCTTTGACAATCTGATGCCCTGGGCCGGCATGGTCAAGGAGACCCGTACCGGCGGCGTGATGGTCAAGGAGCCCAAGTATTGGTACAAGTGGACCAAGACGGGCAAGAAGCTGAAGCTCCAGATTGCGGATGGTCCTGTTGAGGGATTCCATGTGGACCCGGTGAACATGGATCGCGGCGATGGTCTCGGCGAACTGAACTTCTCCTACATTGCCCGGTATCACTGCGCCTCCGGCACCTACAAGTCGGAGACCAACAAGGCGCAGCAGGTCAGTATCACCAGAAGTGCGGCTCGTACCAGTATCCATAATTTGGGGGCTAACATTTGGCAGATGGACTTCGCCCAAATGTGGTACGTTGGAATGTTGTTCCTGGTCGAGTTCGCTGACTGGAATGGTGAGCGGATTGGCCGGGGCTGTTCTGCCAGTGGTTCTAAGGAGAACAACGGTAAGACGGACGCTATGCAGTACCACACTGGCACTACGGCGGCTAACCGGGATACTTACGGTTATACCCAGTATCGCAACATTGAGGGCTGGTGGGACAATGTATATGACTGGATGGACGGCTGCTACTACAACAGCAACGGCCTGAACGTTATCAAGAACCCCAACCAGTTTAGCGATAGCGCCAATGGTACGCTGGTTGGTAAACCGGTGGCTGGTTATCCTTCCGACTTTACCATTCCGACCCAAAGCGGATTGGAATGGGCATTGTTCCCCAGCGCTGCGGCTGGAAGTACCACAAATTATGTCCCGGATAACTGGTATTTCAACGGTAGTTACCCGTGCCTGCGCCGCGGCGGTAGCTGTAACCAGAACCAGTATCGCGGGCCGTTCTGCGTCGGCTGCAGCGGTGCGTCGAGCGCGGGCGCCGACATCGGCTGTCGCCTCCAGGAACGCCCGCCGAAGGCGGCGTGATTCCCCTGATAGAGGAAGGGGTTTGGGGTGAGGGGACCGCAGTCCCTTCCCCCAACTCTACGCCTTTGAACAATTCAAAATGGAGCTGAAACGCTCTTAAAAATCGCTTTTCTTTTGATAAAGGGAAGCGCGGGGTCAACTTTGCAGCAGACGATGTCCCGGATAACTGGAATTTCAACGGTAGTAACCCGTGCCTGCACCACGGCGGTAACTATAACCAGAACCAGAATCACGGGCCGTTCTACGTCAACTACAACGGTACGTCGAACACGAACACCAACATCGGCTGTCGCATCCTTGATAAGCCACAGGCTAAACCTCCTATAGGTAGTCAGGGTTCCTCACCCTTTCTATTACGCATCGTTGACCGCGCAGCACTGGCTGAAGATGAGCCGACAGGACACAGCTTAGTACACTTCGGGCCGGGTCTCGCCTCGGAACACCCCGCGGCGATGGAACAGTTGTGAGGCTACAAGGAGGAAAACATATCCCTGATGAAACGAGTTCGAGTTTACCAACAAATTCTCTCTGAGGAAAATCTGCGTCTTGCCATCCAGGAGGTCTGCCGCAGTCACCGGCGCAATGGCGACCACAGTCTGAACAAGAAGGTGCTGGAAATCGAGGCAAACCTGGACGACTATGTGAAGCTCCTTCACAAGTTCATCGAGGACCTGGTGAGCGGAGACGCCCATATGAACAAACCTATCAAGCGACGGCGCTGGGACCGGAACGGAGACAACGGGCGAGGGAAATGGCGAGACATCAACGAGCCCCTGTTATGGCCGGACCAGTGCGTCCATCACGCGGCCTTACAGGTCATGATTCCGCACATCATGCGGGGTATGGACCGTTACTGTATTGCAAGCGTTCAAGGCCGGGGCAACTCCTATGGCGTGAAGGCGCTGAAGAAGTGGATGGATGACGACCCCATTGGTACCAAATATGCCTTGGAGTGTGACATTTACCACTGCTTCGAGGAACTGGACCCGGCGTATGTCATCAATGCGCTGAAGCGGCTCTTCAAGGATCGGGAAACCCTTTGGCTGTGTGACGCCATGATGGAGTACGGCGTGCTGATCGGCGCATTCTTCTCCGCATGGTTCCTGCACCTTACAATCCAGCCGTTAGACCTGATGATTCACGACAAGAAGTATGGCGTGAGTCACTATTTGCGGCAGATGGACAACTTTACCATCTTCGGTTCCAACAAGCGAAAGCTGAGGAAGCTGTTGGAGGACATGAAGGTCTGGCTGGCCGCAGTCGGATTGAAGCTGAAGGGAAACTGGCAGATCTTCCGGGTGGGCTTCACACCTCTGGTTGCTAAAGCCCATGAGATGCTGCCCGAGAAAAAGCAGCGGCATCGCCGGCCAAGAATGCCATCCGCTCTTGGTTATCGGTTTGGTCGCGGGTACACGATTCTTCGGAAACATAATCTGTTCCGGCTGAAACAATCGCTGCATCTGTACTACTATCGACGAGATCGGAACCGGGTCATCTCATTCAAGAGAGCATCCGGCTTGATTTCGCGGCTTGGGCAGCTTCGCAAATGCAACAGCCAACAGATACTGGAGCGGTACTACCAACCGAAGACGATGTTCGATTTGAAGAAGGTCGTCCGAAAGGAATGCAGGCGGCTTCAAGCATTATATCCGCCTTATGTGGCGGCATAAAGGAGTGATACCATGAAAGTACATGGGATGGTAGATCCCGGCAGTTTTACCGTGGAACAGATCCCCGGGACAAACAGGAGTCTCGTGCGGCTTTTCCAGAATGTGGAGCCCTACCATGAGGAGAATTTCGACGGGTTCCAGTACGACGAGTACCATGTCGAGATTGAGACTTGGGACGGCATTGCCGCAAATGTGCAGGACAACTACGACGAGTTCCTGAAGAAGGGAATGGACAATGAAGTCGACCGCAGCAATGAGGCGCTGTTCCAAGCACAGCAGAAGACGGACATCGCTGTTCAGGACATGGATGGCATGAGCGTCGACCACGAGTATCGGCTGACCCTGCTGGAGCTGGGCCTGTCTGAGACTGATATTTGAGGAAGGGAGGATTAGACCATGTTGTATCGTACTCTGAAGCGCATGATCGAGCGCGGCCAGACCGATGGTATCGAGACCAAGCTGGACATCTTCTACGCTGCCGGCAAGATCTCCGAGGCCGAGTATTCTGAGTTGATCGGGATGCTGAGCGCCCAGCGGTAACCCTGCACAATGCTTAAAAGCAACAGGAGGTGACAGATATGGACGGAGATTATATCTCTCGCCATGAGCATGAGGAGTTCCGCCGGAGTATGGAGGCCGAGAATCAGCGTTTGGAGGATGAAAACAAACGACAGAATCACCGGCTGGAGGCGCTGGAGGAGACCGTTAAGCAGGTTGCCGCTATCAGTACATCCGTGGAGAAGCTGGCTCTGAACATGGAGAACATGCTAAAGGAGCAGGTCAACCAAGGGAAGCGCCTGGAGACATTGGAGAGTCAAGACGGCGAGAAATGGCGTAAGGCTGTTTGGTGCGTTATCAGCGCCATTATCGGCATCGCCGTCGGAATGATTTTCCGGCTTCCTGTTTCGTGATGGAGGTCGACGTATGCTGAACATCAAAGCAAAGGAAGTCGCGCCCATTGTGGAGCAGCCTGCTGATTTTTCTGAGGAGTGGCCGGAGAACATCGTTGAAGAGCCCGCCCTCGACCTCCCTGAACCAAACAAAAGGAAAGCGACCACCATGAAAATTATCGTGTGGGTCTGTCTTATCAATGGAATCGCCTGGGTGTGGTGCAGCTACATCCTCGCATGGATGGGTAAGGAACAGATCGCCGAGAGTTTGTCTCAGGTGGCACTTACTGAAATTATCGGCGTGGTTCTGGTGTACGCCATCAAATCCGGTGTCGAAAACCTCAGTAAGAATAATTCATGGCCGGATAAACACGGCTCCACCCCGTCTGATGGGGTTGGATAACACAAGGAGGAAAAGTTATGGAAAAGTTGAACACAATTCAGAAGAGAAACAATCTGAACACCGTTTACAGAGACGGGGAGCCCGGACCTGGTGGCGCACATCATGATTATGTGGTGTCGTTCGGCAGCAGTCTGCCGGAGAGTGATGGAGAAGGTGTCCGTATTTGTTTCCAGTGCGGGCCCCGTAAGGACCCTGAGGCGCGGAAGGGCGTCTGTAATGCGGACCTGCTGGAAATTGTACGTGACCAGTTGCGTGCTTTTCAGGCTGGGCCGTTCAGCTGCCGGGAAAATGCCTGCGCCTTGACTCACATCGAGGAAGCCTTGATGTGGCTGAATCGCCGGGCTGAGGATCGGGCGGAACGTAACGTGCTGGGCACGATCGAGAAGTAACACAAGGAGGAATCAAAATGGAAAGTGCTCTGAACTGGTCCATGGTCGTCAGCATCATCGGTGTGTTGGTGGTACTGACCAACATTGTGGTCCAGGTGCTGAAGAAGTTGACCTGGGATCGGCTGCCGACGAATGTCCTGGCAGTTGTTGTCTCCATGATACTTACACTGGTGACATTCTTCGCTTATTGTCAGATCAATGCCATCGCCGTGGTGTGGTATATGGTAGCCGCCGCAGTCGTTATGGGCTTTATGGTTTCGTATGCAGCCATGTTCGGTTATGACAAGCTCATGGAGGCCATCGGCAAGGCGGGCAAGCAGTAAACTAAATTCAGTTAAACAGAAAGTGAGGAAGTTAGCATGATTCTCAAGACATTAACCCATGACCGAGGAAGTTCTGATTGTTGGAACTACTACGACAACATCGAGAGTGCCAGCGTGTACTTCGACGAGGACGCTCAGATGTCCTGTGTTGCCGTCCGCTTCAAAGGCGCGGATTCAGATGTGGTTCTCGGTCTAAGTGAGGTGGCGTACCTGTGTAACGACAGGGGACAGACCATCGAGAAGCTTCGGCCTGCGGTGAAACAGACGGAGTCGGCTGAAG
>Ga0137306_100207_pt1 | contig 94637 bp, 102 predicted proteins | sample Inofroosms_March_FD_97187 | JGI IMG/M metagenome (GOLD analysis project Ga0137306, IMG submission 97187) | Mouse cecal microbial communities from Vienna, Austria - N-Acetylneuraminic and N-Acetylglucosamine D2O microcosms_March | ecosystem: Host-associated > Mammals > Digestive system > Large... | reverse complement strand
TGACGAATCCTTTTCTTTTTACGGATTGTCAGCAGGACTGCCCCTATCTCCATCCCCATAAAAAGTCCTCTTTCCTTACTCCGGACTCATGGTCTTTTCATGCAGGAGCCCCATTTTCAGCTCATAGTAGTCCGGCGTCATGTCCATATAGTGCACATGCGGGTTGATGAAACGCTGCTCCTCCTCCCAGATTTCCTCGCCAAGCTGCCGCTTGACATATGCGCGGATTTCCTCAAGCGTGGGAAGCTCATAGACGCGCTTTCCGTTCTCAAATATTTTTATCTGCAATGGCTTTGCCGTACAGCCTGTAAACTTGAGGTTGCGCCATGGCATATTGGGGTCGACAAAGCGAAACGGCGTGCTCATGTCAATCTCCTCGTCCGCCTTTGCTATCAGGTCCGCCTTTGCCTTTCCGTTCTGGTCATAAATTCTGTACACCTTTTTCAGCCCTGGGTTCGTAATCTTTTCCACGGTGCCGGAAATCTTGATGCGCGGCGTAAACACACCGTTTTCCTCAACTGCCGCTATCTTGTATACCGCCCCGAGCAGTGCAAGCGTGTCATCCGAGTAATCGCTTGTGGCGCCTGTAATCAGGCGCTCGCCCACGCCGTAGCTGTCGATGCACGCCTTCTGTGTATTGAGGGAGGAAATCGTGTGCTCGTCAAGGCTGTTTGACACAATAATCTTGCAGTCGGCAAGCCCTGCCTCGTCCAGCATTTTCCTGACCCTGACGGACTGGTACGCCAAATCCCCGCTGTCGATGCGGATTCCTTTCAGCCGTTTTCCCATCGGCTCAAGCACCTCGTGCGCCACGCGGATTGCATTGGGAACGCCGGACTTCATCGTGTCATAGGTGTCTACCAGAAGCACGGTATTGTCAGGGTAATTGACTGCATAATTTTTAAACGCCTCATACTCGTCTTTGTAATACATAACCCAGCTGTGCGCCATGGTGCCGCCCACGGGAATGCCGAACATCTGCCCCGCAAGCACTGTCGCGGTCCCCGACGCGCCGCCAATGTAGGAAGCACGCGCACCGTACACTGCGGCGTCCATGTTGTGCGCCCTCCTTGCCCCGAAGTCGGACACGGTTTTTCCCGCAGCCGCCTTTACAATCCGCGCAGTCTTGGTCGCCACAAGCGACTGATGGTTCACCTGTGCGAGGATTGCCGTCTCCACAAGCTGCGCGTCGATAAGCGGCGCAATCACTGTAATTACCGGCTCGTTGGGGTACATTATCGTTCCCTCCGCGAATGCATAGATATCGCCACGGAACTCAAAATCCCTAAGGTAGTCCAGAAATGCATCCGTAAATGTATTCAGCGAGCGCAGATACGCGATATCCTCGTCCGAAAAATGCAGATTTTCAATATATTCCACAATCTGTTCCAGCCCTGCAAAGATGGTGAATCCGCCCCTGTCAGGATTTTTCCTGTAAAACACGTCAAACGCGACCCTTGCCTGCATGTCCCCGTCATTGAAATATCCGTTTGCCATGGTAAGCTCATACAAATCCATGACCATCGTTAAATTTCTTTTATCCGCCTGCTTCATCATATTGGTGTGTCCTTTCTTATAAAATAATATATTATTCACCGTCCGCCACTTTCCTATTATTATACCAACATTGCGCGGTATATTCAATCTTTCCTGTGCGCGGCATCACGGATTTTAAGATTTTTCTTGTCTATTTTGCATATCCGTGCTATTTTATAGTAAGAAACTGTTGAAAATGATAAGGAACTGTTGGGGGAAATCGGGTTATGCCACTGCCACATGAAACATTTTATACGGAAAAAGACTATTACAATCTGCCGGAAAATGTGCGCGCAGAACTGATTGACGGACAGATTCATTATATGACGGCTCCTGGCAGGCTGCACCAAAAAATATTGATGGAAATTGCCGGAACGATTCGGGACTATATAAAATCGAACAATGGCGCATGCGAGGTTTATCCTGCCCCATTTGCAGTCGAGCTGTCCGATGTGCATGCTGAAATGAAACATATCGTCGAGCCGGATATTTCTGTCATATGTGATTCAAAGAAGCTCACGGACAAGGGATATGCGGGTGCACCGGACTGGATAATCGAAATCGTATCCCCCTCCAGTCCCAAACATGACTATATTACAAAGCTGGCACTATATGAACGTACCGGCGTACGCGAATACTGGATTGTTGACTTGATGCAGAAAAGAATCCTTGTATATCTGTTTGAGCTGGATGCCGTTGTAAACATATACACTTTCAACGACATTATAAAAGCCGGTATTTATGAGGATTTACTGATTGACTTTTCGAGCCTTGGTTTATAACGCAACGGCTGAACTGTTACCTATTTTTCTACAAACTCTCAATCCTAGGAAACGGAGAATGCAAATGCTGAGAAACAGAGATATCCTTGAATTAAAAAGACGTTTTAAAAAGGAATCCTGCACAATCACGAGAATGTGCGGATGCTATGTGGATGCAAACAAAAATAAAATTGTGGAGCTGAATGAGACCTTTCTGAATCTGGAAGATGAGGAATTTTTCAAATACCTTGAAATTGCAAAAAAAGCGCTTTCCGGCACTATCGGAAATAATCTTTTGGAACTGAATTTTACCACAGAGGCAAAAGAGCAGGGCGGGAAACAGCAGTATCTTCTGGGGCTTCGCGAGAGCGGGCTGAAAAATCCGGAGCTGCTTGAACATCTCTACGACATGATTATTGAAAACTATGATTATGTCGGCAATTATCTCATACTGGTTTTCCACGATGCATATGATGTCATGACCAAGACGAATGATGACCTGAAAATCGACGAATCCGAGGAAGTATTTACCTACCTTCTGTGCGCCATCTGCCCCGTAAACCTCTCGAAGCCGGGGCTTGGGTACCGCGCTGACTTAAACCGCATCGGCGTGCGGATACAGGACTGGGTTGTGGGCGTGCCGGATGTGGGCTTTTTATTCCCATCCTTTGTTGAGCGTTCCACCGATGTCCATTCACTTACATATTATGTCAGGGACGCAAAGGATTCCCACAGGGACTTTATTGAGGCGGCGCTTGGATGCGGTGCAAAACGCACTGCCACCGAGGAGCACAACGCTTTTAGCAGCATTGTCAAGACTGCCATCGCGCCTGTTATCGAAAATACGGACGAAATGCTGCTGGATATACAGGAAAAACTAAATGACCTTGCGGAGGAGCACGAGACTGCCATGGAAGACCTGGTTATCGTGGAGCCGGAGGCATTTACACTCACCACGGACATTATCAAGGAAGTGTTTGCAGACTCTAAAATTCCCGATGCCACGGTGATGCAGATACAGGAGCATTTTACGGAGGAGTTCAGCGACAAGCCGCCTGCCGTCAAAAACCTGGTAAATGAAAAGGCAATTGAGAAGAACAACAAGGAGAAAAAAGAAGTCCGGCTTCTTGAGGAAGTTGCAACACTCAAGCAGGAGCTCAAGGACACCAGACAGGAAAATGAGGAAAAGTCGGAGCAGATTGAGACCCTTGTCAAAATGGAGGCGCCTGTTGACCCCGAGGAGGCAAAAAACTGGGCGGAGGTTTTTCTGCGCATGAAGCCGGACAAGGCTGAGAAAGTGAAATATGAAACAATTAACGGTCAAAAGTACCTGATGATTCCGATGGAGGAGGATGAGCACATCAACCTAAACGGAGTCGAGAAGCAGGTAGATCAATAGGAGGATAATCAAATATGCCAAGAGCAGGTTCCGGGGGCGGACGTTCATCCAGCCACCGTTCATCAGGAGGTCATTCATCATCACGCAGCTCCGGCGGGCACCGTGTCAGCAGCAGCCACAGCAGGGCAGGAAGCGGACACAGCCCCGGCGTCCATACCAGTTTTGGCTCCTCATACCGAAGCCGGGGACCATCCTATCACGGTGCACCCCCGCCTCCTCCGCCATTCAGGGGACCAGGTATGCCGCCACCTCCACCACCATACGGCAGACGGCGATATACACGCACTTATTATGGGGGCAGCCCTTCCGGTTCCGTAACGGTCAATTCCATTATTGCATTGATTGTTGTCTTTTTGATGGCGTTTGTCCTTATTTCAGTGTTTATTGCAGGGACATCAGGCGGCTCCTCCTCCATTCCGGCAAGCACGAGAAACCGCGAAAGGCTTAATTCCGTTTCATTTGACAGCAACTGTATTGTCGATGAGCTTGGCTGGTTCGATTCTGTTTCCAGGGCAGGCACCAGGCTCAAAAGTTTTTACGACAAGACAGGCATCCAGCCATATATTGTCCTGTTAAAATACCATCCGGAACTGGTTACGGATTCCCAGAAAGAGGATTACGCCCTGCAATATTATGAGGACAATATTGACAATGAAGCAACTTTCCTCTATATGTACTTTGCGGAGGAAGACCAGGACAATGATGTGGGATATATGTGCTATGTCAACGGCAAACAGGTCGATTCCATTATGGACTCCGAGGCTGTCGATATTTTCTGGGCATACATTGACCGCAGCTGGTACTCCGATACCTCAACGGATACGCTCTTTGCGGATGCCTTTGAAATGACGGCAGAAACCATCATGAAAAAATCCAGGACAGCGACTGATATTGCCTTTGTGGTTGCCACAGGCGTTGTCATTGTCCTCCTCATCATTACCATTATCGTTTCCATGGTTATCAAGCGAAGACACGAACGGGAGCGCGCCGAGGAAACACAGCGCATTCTGAATACGCCACTGCCGGATAATCCATTGAGTCAGCAAGGAACGACGGCGAGGGGTACGGATAATGTGAATCGGACATTATAAAGTCGAGCAGGGGAGATGGCTCTTCCCTGCTCGATTTCCTCTATCCTATCAGGCACATTTTCCCCGCGAAAGCAAACCCATACTTGCGAATCTGCTCCGGCTTCAAGCCATCTGCCAGGAGCTGTGTCTCGTATTTTCTTTCCGCAATCTGCGTGAGCGCGTTTGCGACAGTTTCCTCAAGATCTTTTTCCTTTCTCGGCTTGTGCACCTTAAATTCTATGATGTAGGCGTTGTCCCTTTCCCTGTCAACAGGACACAGCATCACGTCATAGCGCCCGAAGCCGCTTTCCTTATTGGAATGAATGACAAATCTTCCGTCCAGATCCACCATCAGTCCAAGCACAAATCCATGGTAAAAACGTTCAGGGTCATCCTCACTGGATGCACCCTTTGCAATATCAAAGCTGGAAAAACTCTGCAATGCGATTTTGTTCATGAACTCGTTCATGGCATCGACATCATCGAGGAGAAGCGCCTTGACAAAATCGTTGTACGCACTTCCTTGTTCCTGGGTGCAAAACCATCCCTTCACCATCTTTCGAAACATCAGCAGCACTTCATGATTTGTAAGTGCCAAGGTATAACTTGGCTCACTTTTCCTATCCGCCCTAAGCTCCTCATGTGCAATCACTTTAAGGTATCCTGATGCCAGTAACAGACTCCACACTGCATTTACACTCTCACCAAGCTGGTTAAATACAATCTGTTCATCAATCATAGCCACAAAGCTTTTCCCGGAAAGCAACTCCTCCAAAATGTCTTTGGTATGTGCAGTTCCAGTCCGCATCAGAGAATTTACCAGTTCGTTGGAGCTGGTGCCAGCCCAGTAAGTATCATACTTTCCTTTTTTGCTGATAAATGACATAATAGACCATGGATTATAGATGTCTGTATGATTTCCGAACGTAAAACCATCATACCACTCTTTTACCCCCTGCTTTTCCGTTCCCAGCCCAGTCTCGTCAAGTGCCTGAAATACCTCTTTCTCCGTAAATCCAAAATATTGTGCATACTTATCAGAAGTAGTCGTTACGACTTCCAGGTTATTCAAATCCGAAAATATAGATTCCTTCGATATCCTCGTGATTCCTGTTATCACACCTCTGTATAAATGCAAATTCGTTTTAAAAGAAGCATTGAAAAAACTCCTGAAAAATGTGACAGCCTCGTCCCAGTTTCCCGCAAGCCATGATTCCTGCACCGGGGTATCGTACTCATCAAGCAGGATAATAACATCCTTCTTATAATACCTTTCCAGATAAGTGCAGAGCCGGTTTATTGAAACAAAAAATATCTCGTCAGACATGTCATCATTGACTGATGCAAAATACTGTCTGTCTGCATCCGCAAAGACTGCTGACTGCATCATTTCCCTGTACTCCGCGTACAAATTTGTAATAATCTGCTTTACTGCTTTCTTTAAGGACTCCATTCTGCCAGTCTTGACCGACGCAAAGCTTAACGCAATCACTGGATAAGTCCCCTGAAGCTTCCTGTAATTGTACACACCCTCCGGCGACTTCTCATCCCATATGGAAAGACCCTCAAATAAATCGCCCCTGTCTGCATACCGGTTCGAAAAAAAGCATTCCAGCAGGCTCATGTTCAGCGTCTTTCCAAAACGGCGCGGTCGCGTAATCAATGTCACCTTATCCGCGTTTTCCCACCACTCTCTGATAAAACCTGTCTTGTCAATATAAAAGATATTTTCTGTCCTTACTTCCTTAAAACTCTGGTATCCAATACCCAAAACCTGCGCCATGTCATCCCTCCGTTTATGCTTGATAGGTTTATTATATCTTTTCACTTTTCAATCCACAAGAACACACGCTTCTTTTCCATCATATTTCTACGGAAAGTACTTTTTCACAGGACATCCTAACAATAAATAAATCATATTGCAATACCTAAAGCATATTTTTTGTATGGCATGTGCTAGAAATCTCTTCTCCCCTGATACATACTCTGTTTTAATAATGGTATGTAATTATTTATTCAAGCATTTTTTGTGTAGGTTCAATCCATTCACTAAGAATATTAGATTCGAGATTCTGCATTTTTTTGAGTTTTAATGACGCTTTATAAATATCAGTGTTAAGCTCTATGACTGCTGAATTATTTGGTTTGAAATTCTTATTATCTTTTAGGACAGAACTATTTATGTTTTTTTCGGCAAATAATATTTGATAGTTTTGATAAAGCTCCGGGCAGTTAGTTTTTAATAACTGTGGTATGTTTGGAAAAACTTTTTTATACACAATATCCAAAGCCCAGTATCCAGTAATAGTAGAATCAAAAGGATTGACATATATGTGGTTATAATAGTCAATATCTATAATGGCACCGTGGATTTTACCATCTCCGCCAATTTTTCTTACTTCATTTGCAATCCTTTTTTGTATAGCAGTATATTTAGCTAAAGGTTGGTTTATGTATGCAATAACTCTGTCCATATTATCATAGTAATAGTTTATATTTGTATAGTTTAACCTCTTTATCCGACCTCCAGACAAAATATAAAGTTTTCCCTTATCAGACATAATAAAGCAGTAAAAACCATTTTTCTTAAGCATATATAAGACATCATATTTTCTGTTAAAAGAAGTCGAGTTGTCTGTCTTCCCTCGATAAAATAATATGTAATCCTCTCTTGAAATTTCATGGATACCATCACCATATTCTGAAAATAAATCATAATCATTTTTTATGTAGAAAAATTTGAGGTGCGGCTGATTATTCTTGTACCCTATTTGGTTGTCCGCATAAATTCTTTGCTCACCATCATCGTGAAAACTGTTTTTATGCGTATGACCGCTGACATAAACGAATCCTGGCTGCGGTGTAAAGCTTCTGCACCAATCAGTTGGAGGTGTGTGGGTAAGCACAATTACACTTCTGTCAGAAAGGACATCACAAACAGTATTGTATAATTGCTCAAACATTTTTGTTTCAGCAATTTCTTGTTTTCTATTGATAACCGCTTTATAAATACCATTGTCTGCATTAAATTCCTTATTGTATCCCGAAAAAGCAAGCCCTCCAAACATAATAATTCTTGCCGTTTTAAGACGCTCCTTTAAAACTTTTCTATCAACAGATAATAGTTCATTGGTAGTTATTTCGTTGGTCAAGAAACCAAAGGAATTATCATTGCTGTAAATAATATTATTATGCAGTAAATACATTTCTTGTTCCCTAAGTTCCCTTCTGTATTCCTCGATAATTTCGTTTAAAAAATAATTAGGAAGCCCCCATAGGTCATGGTTGCCAAGTACAAATACTGTTTGAAGGTCTAACCCCCATTGGTAAATAGAAAATCTCAACATCCGAACAAATATTTTGAAAATGACAAAATTAGATGATGTATCGCCGCCAATTAATAAAATATACTTTTTTCCAAAAGTTGATTCTTTAGACCTTTTAATATCAAATAATAGATTGTCAATAATTGGCTGAAGGATATATATAATGTCATTTACCGATTTACAAGAATTATTTTGAAACCGATGCAACAAATGCAAATCTGATATATAATAGACTATTTGCCTGCCTATATCATAAATATCCCTGCTATAAGTCAATTCATGCACAGTTTCCGTTTCGTTTTCAACAGTAACAGGGAATTCCTTTATTTTTGCAATATCTACAGCGCATAGTGAATATGAAATCCCAAGTTTATCAAGCATTTCGCTTCTTAAATCTGCATTCGTAAAGTTAATGTCTGAAAGATTGTGAAGATTTTTCAGACCATCACAAAACAATAAATCAGCACCTGACAAATCATTTTCCAAAAAGAACACAAAGTCCGCAAAAAAACTAAACTTATGAGTATGCTTTTTAATTGACCGTCCGTCTCCATTTATCCATGTTTGATCAATAACAAAACAGCCAGAGTTTCTGTCATACCTTTTTGTCAAACAAGATTTCAAATCAGTCTGACCATATGAAATTGGCAGTTTCGTTTTATCATTTGTTTTATATATGGAAAAATCAGCATCAGGCAGTAAGGCTTTTGATAAATTACAGTTAGATAAATCATTATGTATATCTTCCGCCAATTCCTCAAAGGTTTCAAAATATTTCTTAACCCCATTTATTTCATGGCAAAAGAAATGGGTATTCTCATCAAAATAGCTGTACTCCCGAAAGGGTATCTCATTATTTTCTAATTGCTTAATATGTTTTCTAAGCGTTTTTTTACGAGATTTTGTCTTAGGATTATATGCTGTAAGCACCTTTTGTGGAGGATAAACGGAACATAGTGTCCGTGCATCGATAATTTCCCAATCATATGCCAAACATTGCATAATGATAGCAGATGCTTTCTCTTTATCATGTGAAATGAAATTAAAAAAATAGAACTCCAAATCGTCCCTTGACATCCCTGACAAATTTTCCGCCTTAAAATCTTGTATTATTTTGCATAATTCTTTACAAGTGCTACAAGAATTAACCTTCCCAATCCATTTCTTACGCAGTTCCTTTTCCTGTTCTAATCTTTGATATTGTTGTATATACTCTGAATCCAATTTGTTATAAAAACTAGTGGCTGTATAGTTAATAAAAGCTGTACTATTAATTCTCTTTAAATCAATATTATATTTTTTAATTTCCTCCTCAGAAAAATCATATTGATAATAGCAAGAGTTTTCATAAATATCTCCGTTAAGAAAATTATAATAAGATACAAAGTTTGGAAAACAGCTTATATACAGCTTCATTCCAGATGAGTTATCGTTTGAACGCACATTTTCTTCCACGAAAAAAATATCGCGAATTATATCATACCCTCTTTTACCAGATATTCTGATTCCGAGTTCTCTTTGAAGTTTTACAATATCAGGATAATTTCGATACTCGTCTGGCACATCAAAAAAATCACTATTTTTTTTCTTTATTTGGCTCATCAGTGACATTAAATGTTTTTCTTCACTTGCTTTTTTTATTTTCTTTTTCATTATATACCTCGTACTTTTATATATAAAAAATTCCAAAATTGATACTTACGCAGCTTTAGTTTATCACTTGATTTTCCAACATCAAAATAGATTTTTTCAATAAAGGACTATCAGAGGCTTTTGCAACATGTGTCCCGCCGTTTATGTCTCATAAATTCATTATATCCTCTCATTTTTTAATTCACAAGGGCAACCTATTCTTTTTTGCCAGATATTTTTATCCCAATAGTATTAACATGCCACAAACGCATTACAACAGCAAAAGTTGGTACAGATATGGGTGGACAAACCTTTCCATCTGTGTTATATTTTAAACACAAAGCAGAGAGCAAGGCAAATATAAAATTGAATACAGACAGAAAAAAATCAACAGGGCATACCCTGGCGGAAGAAACAGGCAAAATCTCGTACAACATGACAAACGACTATATGTTTCGCGCGGTATTGCAGAAAAGCGAGAAAGTCCTGAAGGGGCTTATCGGCGCGCTGCTGCATGTTGATCCGGAATCTCTTGATGTAGAAATCACGAATCCGATTACCCTCGGTCAGTCCTTTGAGAACACGAACTTTATTTTGGATATCAGCGTCTCAATTAAGGACAAGGCGAAGCTCAATCTTGAAATGCAGATGGTAAACTACGGAAACTGGAAAGAACGGTCGCTCAGTTACCTTTGCCGTTCCTTTGACAATGTATACAAGGGACAGGATTACATTACGGTGGAGCCCGTGATTCAGATTAGTTTTCTGGACTTCCCACTATTTCCGGAATCTCCAGAATTTTATGCGACCTACATGATGAAAAACATTAAGACAGATGTTGTCTACACAGACAAGCTGCGTCTTTCCGTGGTAGAGTTGAACAGTATCAGCTTGGCTACCGAAGAAGACTGCCTCTATCAAATAGACAAATGGGCAAAATTCTTCAAGGTCAAAACGTGGGAGGAGTTGAAGGCTATGGCTACGACAAATCAATATATGGAAGCTGCGGCGAACACAATCTTTGAGATCAGCTCGGATGAGAATATTCGCGAGCTTTGCCGCAGACGGGCGGAATTTGAGGCTTTCGAGCGGCACCAGAACGCTGAAATTGCACAATTAAAAAAATTTATTACCACCCTAACACAGGCAAATGCCGACAAGGACGCTGAAATCGCTCGTTTAAAACAACTGATTGCCAGTTTGCAGTCAAAATAAGGCACGCAGTGAGTAAGGGAAAAGCCTTTCCCTTACTACTTATTGCGTGCCCCATTCTTTATTCCCCAATCGCTCCCATATAAAAATCCACGATATCCGCAAATAGTTCTTCATTCAGCCGCGATGTCATCTCTTTGTCGATGGTATCATTCCACGCTTTTATGACGTCGTCCGGAACTTCATCCCCATACTGTGCAAGAATCTGGTCATACTCCGCATCAAGCTTCTCCATATACGCCAGACGTTCCTCGCTGTAATCCATCATGAGGTCTCCATGCTTCCTGCCCTCGAGGAGCACATATTTCACATCCGTCCTCGTAATTTTATCGCGGTTGGTGTAAATGCATGGCCCGTCAAATCCCACAAAGTCATCCTGGTCGCCCTGGATAATCATGACTGCCGTGTTAACGGCATGATTGATGCCGTCCGCCGCAGTGAGATTCATCTTGTCACCAAATGTCATGCGCAGTGTAAGCCATATAAACGGCTTCTCCACATGGATAAACGGGCCAATCAGGCTTTTCCCGACATAAGTCATCTCCTGCAAGCTTTCATTATACCCTGCAAGACTGGCTACCGCCGCGATGTCATGGTCGAAATTGAGCACTGCCGTCGTGGCAAATCCGCCCCAGCTGTGTCCATAGAGGCAGATAGGAAGTCCCTCAAACACAGGATTCTGCTCCACATAGGTCAGTGCATTGTCCAAATCAAGTGCCGACTGCACCAATCCGATACAGCTGTCGCCTGTCGAGGCACCGCTCCCTGTATTGTCGTAGGCAAACACCATAAATCCTTTGTCCACGAAATACTTTGTCTCACTGATATACCCTTCTGAATATCCGCCCAGTCCGTGCGAGATGACTACCAGCCCTTTCGCAGGCTTATCCTTGCCGTAAATATAGCCTGTCAGCGTCTCACCGCCGGAGGCAAATGTCACGGTCTCCCTCGGAAAATCCTCAAAGTCCGCCCAGCGCATATATTCGGAATACTTTTTCTGCTCACTCCGGTTAAAATACTCTTTCATAAAATGGTTGATGAGCATGAACGACGCCACGACAAAGACCACCAGCAGGACGCCCACAACAATCAGGACAATCTTTATGATTCTGCGACTCTTTTTCATCGTTATAATCTCCCATTGGTGTGCAGACCACTTTACCCGGTGGTCAGCACCGCTCCACGCCAACTGTAGCGTTTTCGCCGTTGATATTCCAGTCCTTTGCATTCGGCACACTGCCCTCGCCGTACACAAATGCATCCGCGAGAACCTTTTCCCCGATTGCCTTCTCATTCTTCTGCACAACACTGACAATCGTGTCATTTCCGCTGATGTATACCTTAATATGATCCATCACCTCAAAGCCGGAATCCTTACGCATGGTCTGCACCTTGCTGATGACCTCATAGACAAATCCTTCCTCGACAAGCGCGTCCGTCAGGTTCGTGTCGAGCACAACGGTCACCGTATTGTCCGCCTCTGTCACATAGCCCTCTTTCTGGGAAATGTCAATCAGCAAATCCTCCTCGGCAAGCTTCACTTCCACGCCGTTTACATTAAATGCAAGAACCCCGTTTGCCTTGAGTTCATCCATCGCCGCATTGCCGTCAATTGTGGAAAGCTTTTCCCTGATGCCGCCAAGCTGCTTGCCATACTTAGGCCCCACAGTCTTTAACTGCGGCTTGAAGGTATAGGTCGTAAATTCCCGCACGTCATCCGTAAACACAACCTTCTTGACATTCAGCTCATCCTCGATGATTTCCTGGTAAAATTCACCCAGTGTAAACGGTGCCTTGATAAACATGGTGCTGATTGGCTGCCTGTTCTTGATATTCGCCGTATTGCGGCATGCGCGTCCCATCACAACGGTCTTTAACACGGCTTCCATGTCTGCCTCAAGCTGCTTGTCAATCAATTTCTCGTCAACAGCCGGGAAGTCACACAGATGGATGCTTTCCGGCGCGGACGGGTCGATGCTGCACACAAGGTTGCGGTAGATGTCCTCTGTCATAAACGGAATCATTGGCGCCGCTGCCTTTGAGATGGTCACAAGCGCCGTGTAAAGCGTCATGTATGCATTAATCTTGTCCTGCTCCATGCCCTTTGCCCAGAACCGCTCACGGCTGCGCCTTACATACCAGTTGCTCATCTCGTCCACAAACTCCTGCAGGGCACGCGCCGCCTCGGGAATCCTGTAGTTTTCAAGGTCACTGTCCACCGCGCCGACAACCGTGTTGAGCTTTGACAAAAGCCACTTATCCATCACCGGAAGCTTGTCGTACTCAAGCGTATATTTCGTTGCATCAAAATCGTCGATATTTGCGTAAAGCACAAAAAATGCATAGGTATTCCACAGCGTTCCCATAAACTTACGCTGCCCCTCCTGCACTGCCTTGCCGTGGAAACGGTTCGGAAGCCAGGGTGCGGAATTGACGTAAAAATACCAGCGGATTGCATCTGCGCCATAGGTTTCAAGCGCCTCGAACGGGTCAACCGCGTTGCCTTTTGACTTGGACATTTTCTGTCCGTTCTCATCCTGGACATGTCCGAGCACAATGACATTTTCATAAGGAGCCTTGTTAAATAACAGCGTGGACTCCGCCATCAGCGAGTAGAACCAGCCGCGTGTCTGGTCAACTGCCTCCGAGATGAACTGTGCCGGAAACTGCTGCTCAAACAGCTCTTTATTTTCAAACGGATAGTGATGCTGTGCAAACGGCATCGCACCTGAGTCAAACCAGCAGTCAATGACCTCGGGAACCCTGTGCATCTCTTTGCCGCAGTCCGGGCATTGGAACGTCACTTCGTCGATATAGGGTCTGTGCAGCTCCACCTTTGCCGCATCGGGATTTCCGCTGCGGTCTGCAAGCTCCTGCCTGCTGCCGATGCATTCCTGATGGCCGCACTCGCACTCCCATACGTTCAACGGTGTTCCCCAGTAACGGTTGCGCGAGATACCCCAGTCCTGGATGTTCTCAAGCCAGTCGCCAAAACGTCCCTTTCCGATGGACTCCGGAATCCAGTTGACGGTATTATTGTTGCGCACCAGATCCTCTTTTACTGCCGTCATTTTAATAAACCATGACTCACGCGCATAATAGATTAACGGCGTGTCGCAGCGCCAGCAGTGCGGGTACTCATGCTCGAATTTCGGCGCGTCAAACAGCAGCCCCTTCTCCTCCAGATCCTTTAAAATCATCGGATCCGCCTTTTTCACAAACACGCCCGCGTAGGAGGTTTCCTCTGTCATCTCGCCCTTTCCGTTGACGAGCTGTACAAACGGCAGTTCATACTTTCTGCCGACATTGGCATCATCCTCGCCGAATGCCGGGGCAATGTGTACGATACCAGTACCGTCCGTCATTGTGACATACGTGTCACAAGTGATAAAATGCGCCTTTTTATGCTGCTTTTCAATGATGCCCGACGCAAAGTCAAACAGCGGCTCGTATGCCTTGTGCTCCAAGTCCGTTCCCTTGTAAGTCTCAAGCACCTCATATGCCTTGTCGCCCTCGTTCCGGGCTAACTTTCCGAGCACCTTGTCAAGCAGCGCCTCCGCCATATAGTAGGTGTAACCGTCCGCCGCCTTTACCTTGCAGTACGTCTCATCGGGATTGACGCAGAGCGCCACATTGGACGGCAGTGTCCAGGGCGTCGTCGTCCATGCGAGGAAATACGCATCCTCGCCAACCACTTTAAAACGAACCACTGCGGAGCGCTCTTTTACGGTCTTATAGCCCTGCGCTACTTCCTGTGAGGACAGCGGTGTGCCACAGCGCGGGCAGTACGGCACAATCTTAAAGCCTTTATACAAAAGCTTTTTGTCCCAGATTTCTTTCAGCGCCCACCACTCGGACTCGATGAAATTGTCATCATAGGTCACATAGGGGTCGTCCATATCCGCCCAGAATCCGACGGTTCCTGAGAAGTCCTCCCACATGCCCTTGTATTTCCAGACCGACTCCTTGCACTTTTTGATAAACGGCTCCATGCCATACGCCTCAATCTGATCCTTACCGTTCAGCCCAAGCAGCTTCTCCACCTCAAGCTCGACAGGAAGCCCGTGTGTGTCCCATCCTGCCTTTCTCGGCACCATGTACCCTTTCATGGTGCGGTAGCGCGGAATCATGTCCTTGATGACACGCGTCAGCACATGCCCGATGTGCGGCTTGCCGTTCGCCGTCGGCGGTCCGTCGTAAAAGGTATAGGTCTCGCCCTTCCTGCGGCTGTCCATGCTCTTCCTGAAAATGTCATTGTCCTTCCAGAATTTTTCTACGTTTTTTTCCCTGTCCACAAAGTTCAGGTTCGTGTCTACTTTATTGTACATTGTTTTTCCTTACTCCTCTCATTTTTATTGTCCTGCTTGTTTTCCTTTGCTTCTTTGCGTTTTATGAACTGCGTGATAACCAGTTCCAAAATATCACCAATCATATCAAAAATCTCTGAGATAACATCCATCGCAGCCTCCTTCCAAAAAATAATGAAATGTAAAAAGGCTCTTCATCCTGTAAATAGGACGAGAGCCTTACAATCGTTATACCACCTAATTACATCGTACTCCGTCTCGCGTGCTTTTGCCTGAACACGACATGTCAAAAAGACCCGAAACTTTTATACACGTCCCCTGTAACGCAGGAAATACGTCGGTTCCTACTATGCCTGACTTACGGTTTATAATACCAGTTCAGACATTTCAGACCGAAACTCGGGAGTGATCTTCGACAATCCCATACTCATGCCGGCTCGCACCTGCCCCGGCTCTCTGCGACTTTCTGGAAATGTGTACTGTCTCCGTCATTGTCTTTCTATATAATGAAAAAATCCGATTCGGACTGTGCCGATACTTTTTTCATTATAAGCATGATTTGCCCATTTTGTCAAGAATTAGAATATATGATTTTCCCGATGACAAAAGCTGCGCCAAATGGGATTGCAAGCCACATTCCAATCCTACTCTTTTTCCAGCTTTACGCGCAGATGCCATCTTGCTCGCTGTTCCTGTGCCCCCAAAGGCAGCACCTTTTCATAGCGGTGGACGCTTAAAATCAGCCCGATTAATACGGAATACACAAGCGCCACACTGCCGCCAAACGTGACAAACGGGATGGAGACCGTGGTCATTGGCAGAAGTCCCAGGTTGACAAGAATTCCCTCCAGGCAGTTTGCGGCAAAGACAAGGAAACAGGAAGCCGACACCAGCATACCAAGCTGGTTTTTCTGGCTCTGCACAATTTTCATGACGCCCACTGCAAAGACAACAAACAGCAGCAGCAGGACAATTCCGGCAATCAGCCCATATTCATGCATCAGGCGCAGTAAAACCAGGTTGCTTCCATAATCGGAAAGGGCATAAACCGTCTCATTTCCCTTTCCTACGAAATGTGAGCTTCCCAGAATCGTGTCAATCGCGGTATAAATGTATCCTGCCGACTGATTGTATTCTCCCCGGTGAAGAAAGGCAAGAATGCGTTCCTTCCGGAATCCTCCCTCCATAAAACACAGCGCCAGGGCTGGTACAAGAACCGGCAGCATCCCCAGCGCAGCGATCACAAAGGCAGTACCTCTCTGGCGAATCCGAAACATACCTTTTCTGACTGCCAGAAGCAGTGTAACAAGCAATATCAGAAAAATATTCAGTCCAATAATTACGCTGCTGCCAAATCGGGCAGCAAGGCAGCTTGTCAGGAAAACCAGCCCCATTCCTACTCCAACCGCACCATAGCTCCCGCCGCGCAGGCGGTACAGAATGCCTGCAAATACCGGGACATAAAGATATACCAGGACTGCCAGTGCAGGTATCCTTCCATTCACACGCTGAAGCGTCATACCACATATGAAAAATGCGGCTGTCAACAGGATGTAGGCAAGGGATCCGAACCGTCCAATCACGCTGTAGTCAATAAAATTCACTGCCAGTATCACTGCCATGCCCGCTGCCGCAAAAACACACTGCCTGCTCACAATCGTGGACATCCCATAAATGCTGTACATCACAAACAGCCCTGCCATCGTCAGCACAAACGTAACCAGTATCAGTTTCCAGTTCATCTGCGGTCGGTGTATCCGGTCAAGCGACACGCCGATTTCCACCGGATCCCCCATTTCATGCACTGCCATCTCAACTGCCTTGTCATGTTCCATGCCTGTTTCCTCGTACGCCGCTGCCTGGTCCAAAATATGGTCGGACACCTCGCGCGCCACCCCTTCGCGCGCCTTCACGCACCGCATCTGCTCCGTCAGTCTCCTTATAAATTCATTCATTTCAGTGCCCCCCTTATGCCATTGCGCAGAGCACGTCCAAAACTGCCGTCTGATACGTCTGCCATTCTTCTTTCTTTGATTTTAGAAATTTCTTTCCGCTTTTTGTAATGCTGTAGTACTTGCGGGTTTTGCCGCTGGCTTCCTTTTCATAGGAAGTCAGGTAATTTTTCTCCTCAAGGGAATGGAGCAGCGGATAGAGCGTTCCCGCTTTCAGAGTAAAAACATTCTTCGATTTCTTTTCCAGTGTTTCAATCATTTCGTAGCCGTACATATCCTTGTCCTCCAGTAAACGGAGAATCAGCATAGAGGTACTGCCCGAAACCAGTGACTTGTCAATTGCCATTTGCATCATTTCCTTTCTGAAAGGTAACAGCCCAGCTTCCTGCTGAAGGCATTAAGCCATGCAACATCCTAAGCTGAACCGTCCCTTCTTATATAGTGTCATGGTTAACAGGTTTTTATATAGATAATCTATATACATTTACATTATATATAGATTATCTATATATGTCAACAGCATTTTAACATCCGACACCTTTACGCTGGAAATGATGTGTATGGCTTCTTAACATTTTATATCCACTTTTTTATCACCGGACTCGGCAGCCGCCTCAATTAACACTGGCTTTCCCTCACTGGTATACATTTTTACATCAGCAGGTTCCGCAGCCGGAGCATCCGCTTCCTCCGTCTGTGAATTGTTTTTGAGGGATACTTTGCCTTCCTCACTGATTGTTACGTTATCCTCCTTCGGGGTATCCGGCTTATTATTCTCCTGTACTTTTTCCACATATTCCTTTGTCTCTTTCCTGCGCTCAAGAGCCTGCTGACGCCTGGCTTCCTGTTCCCTGCGTTCTTCTTCCAGCTCTTTGGGAAGCGCTTCCTGTGCCCTGTCACTACACTCCTGTGCCTTGTCCTGATATTCTCTGACATAGCCCATGGCTCGCTTCATTGTCTCGGTATCTCCCCTAAGCTCTGCCTCCTTAAATACACGCATTGGTGTCCGTGATATTTTCGTGTTGATACTTGCCCCAATCAATCCTTCCATGCTTCCTGCTTTCATATAAATCACCATTCCCTTTCCATAATATTTTTCAAATGATATGTCGTGAGTATAACAACATATCATTTGAAATGATTTCGGCAGCAGAAAAGTCATATATTATAAAAATGGCATATTCGGTTTACTTCATGTCATATACGGCAACCGGCAGCATAATGGAAATGTCAAAAACGGCGCCTTTGATTTCAATATCCATTATCCCGTTTTCTTTTTGCACGATTTTATTTACGTTGGTAAGTCCGGTGCCCCAGTCATCCATCCCGAAGGCTTTTTGTCTGCCATCAGGCACTATTGTGTTTTTTACATTAATGATTAGGTTTCTTTTTACTATCCCCGCCTGGACGAGGATATTCCGTTCTTCCGAAACTTCTGCGGCTTTTATGGCATTATCAAGGATATTGCCCCATATGATGCATAAATCGTACTCATCAATCATCAGCGGTTTTGAAATCGTTACGCTGCAGTCAAACTTTATATTTTTTTGCCGGGCCGCCTGCTTTTTGGTATTGACAATGGCATCCACGACACTGTTTCCCGTTTCGATGTCTTCTTCTCCGATCATCCCCGCATTGCAAAGCTTTAATAAATATTCTTTCAGCTTATCCCATTCTTCATGCCCCGCAAGGGCCGACAGACTTATCAGATGGTTTTTCAGGTCATGCCTTATATCCGCCTGTTTCCTGTACTGCTCCAATAGTTCCTGATAGCGGCTGATTTCCATTTTACGAAGGTTGTCTATGGTGAGATACCCGATCAGCCTGTTTATCCCAAACAGCAGCGACAGGCATATTATCATGCAAAGCGCGGATAAAACAAGTACTTCTAAATGTGTCAAAATTTCGTTGTAGGTGGTATTCCAGTATTCCGCCCCGCTGCCATTTGAAACCATGACAATGCCCTGCGTGATCCCGAAACCGCACACATCCATCAAAACCAGCAGTACACATGAGACAGTGAACAGGATTTTACCACTTCCATGCAGAAAATTTCCTTCAGCAAGTTTCGTCCTGCTAAAAAGCAGATACATGCAAACTGCGGGTATCACAATGGAAAGTATCGTTATGGAAGATATATCTTCTCTGCCCGGTTTTGCGAAGATGATGGCACCAATTGACAATACGGATGACGTTCCATTCCATGCAAATTCCCAAACAGCAATCAGGACACTTGAAAAGCCTGATTTTTCCCAACAGTTTCCACGAAAAATCAGGAAAAAGAATAGAATAAGCAATGACTGCTGTACAACGGACCGAACCATGTAATTGTCTTTTAGAAAAATTCCCGTAATCGTAAGTAGTCCCAAAAAGCAAATATATTGACCTGCGACAGCCTTCTTTTTTGGATAAAACATGCTGCCCAATTTATCCAGACCCACAAGCCGTATCGTATGCATGACGATATTTAAAACAAATAACATGTCTATTTCAACACGCATCACATAATACCACCTTTTATCTTCATATGCGATAAGATTCTTTTCTGAAAATCCTCATACCGTCTTTTTGCCAGCATAATTTTTTCCCCGTTTTCTAACTGAACTTCGGTCTTATTAAATGCATCAACATAATTCAGGTTTACTAAAAAACATTTATGGCATCTGAAAAAGGATTTGTCTGATAATTTATCTTCCAAAACACCTATTTGTTCGTAAGCTTCCAATGTTCCCCCGTTACAATGAATTATGGCAATCCTGCCAATGGACTCAATATATAAAATGTCTTTTAAAAACACTTTTTGGATCTGGCGGTTTGCTGATATAATCAAAAAATCTGTATTGTCGTCAATCTGTATTCTCTTTGTGGCTTTTTCCAAAACATTTTTCAGCTTATCAGTCTGTATCGGCTTTAGCAGATACTGAAAAGCTTCCACATCAAATGCGTCAAAAACATATTCGCTTGCGGATGTAATAAAAATAATAAGGCTCAGCCTGCCCTGCTTCCTCATTTCCTTCGCCAGCTCCATGCCGCTTATTTCAGGCATTTTAATGTCAAGGAAAACAATATCAAAGCTTTCCCTGCTTTGTATCAGCTCCTGCGCGCCAAAGAATTTTTTTATGACAAAATCAGTGTCAGACTGTTTCAGTATGGTCTCAATCTGCCTTGCAATATTGGCACATTCTACCGGCATATCATCACAAACTGCTATGAGCAACAACTTCATCCCCCTTTTCCAATCCGGAGAGCCATGGGAAATACGCCGCATGACTGTCCCTTGTGATTTATACTGGCGGCCGAAACGGCTGACCGCTTCGTATCATTTGAGTAAAGTGCGTTGTAACCGATTCCAGTATAACACTTTTTGTTAACGGAATAAAGCAAAGGATATAACAGGCGGATGATGAAAAGAAAAAAGTGCATCGTTTCCTTTTCAAATGCCTGACAAATGATAGACATTCCACAGTTAAACACCATTTATGCGCAACCCCATGCATGGGGCGCGCGGTCCTTCCTAATTCACCACCAAAAGATAAATCATCGTCAGCCCGAGTCCCACACAGAACATAAACAGTCCAAAGGAAAGGCTGCGCTCAATAATGCGGAAGTTCTCAAAGATATCCGTACTCTTGATTGCGAGCTTATGCTCATAATGCTTCGGCTCGTACTCCTTTCTGGCAATCATACAGTAAACCATACGAATCCGTTCCATACTGCACCCGATGCGGTGTGTCACGCGGTTTCCCTCGGGCAGCTCATACGGCAGCGCCCTGTCGCAGTAAACCGTCCTGCGCAGTAAAACCACAAGGGTATCCACAATGCTGTCCAGAATCCGCGAAATTATCCCCAGCACAAACGGAACCGCTGTGTAAAAGACTGCCCGGTATAAATACTTTTCCATATTCATCCACGCTGGAAATACCTCCTGGTATCCGTCCGCTTTCCTGCGAAGCATCCAAAGGCGCACCACCAGAACATAAACTGCCACACCCACGGCGATGGAAATCATCGCGCCAGACAGGCTCGTGAGCGAAAAATAGTGCACATCAACAGGCACATAATACCATTGCTCCACCTCCGAGCGGACAAATCCGTACGCCGCGACACGCTCTGCCGTCAGCCCCGGCAACAGTCCGATAAAGGGTATCGGCAGCGCGCACAGCACTATGGCAGCCTTTGTAGAAAGCGAGGCATACTGCTTCTGCCCCTCATATTTTGCCTGAAGCCCACTGTCTGCATTCCTCTCGACAAACAGCGTCACAAAAAGCTTTGTCATATACGCAACCGTCAGTCCTCCCGAAAACAGGAACAGTCCCTCCACGGCTTTCATAAATCCGGAAAGCACCGCCCCATCCCCCAGAAGGCTTGTGTACTCCACAATGCTCTCATGTAGAAGCGTCTTGCTGATATAACCGTTTAATACCGGAATGCCGCCAACGCCTGCCGCCGCCAGCAGGAACGTCACAAGCAGAAACGGCTTCCCGCGCCCAAACCCGCGCACCTTGTTCAGCTCATAGCTTCCCACCTGTGCAAAGACAACGCCAGCCGTCATAAACAGCACCAGCTTCACCAGCGAATGGTTGACCATGTGGATAAACGTGCCGTTCACCGCCATGCCAAACACGCCGACAGCCTCCTCAAAATGCCCTGCATCGCCATAAAATCCAACCGCCATCTCAGCCAGAAGCACCTGCATGCCCACGCCAGTCAGCACAAACCCAATCTGCGACATGGACGAAAATGCAAGCGTCGTCTTGAAATTGCTGCTCATAACGCCGCGGATTCCGCCGACAACCATCGTAATCACGCCAATTACCAGAAGGAACACGCCCCAGCTCCCCTGCAGCGGCAGCAACTCCAGCGATACCAGCATCAGCCCGAACACGCCTGTCTTGCTGAGAATTGCCGACAGCAGCGCCGTTGCCGGGACAGGCGCCTGTGTGTAGGAATCCGGCAGCCATACATGCACCGGAAACGCACCCGCCTTTGCGCCAAACCCTGCAAACATACAGACCGCTGCCACATACATCCATGCAGGATTCTCGCCCAGGCTTATGAGGGCGACTGTCTCCCAGCACATTTCCCCGAAATAGAGCGTCCCAATCCTGCTGTACACGATAAAAAGCCCCATCAGAATCGCCATGCCGCCCGCTATCGCAATGCCAAGATAGGTTCCAGCCGCATATGCGGACTCCTTCGTCTGCCTGTGCGCCACCCACATAAAGGATGTGAACGACATCATCTCAAAGAAAAAGAACAGCGTAAAAAAGTCTGCCGCGTAAAAAATCCCCATCGTCGCGCCAAGCGTCATGAGATTAAAGAAGTCATACCGAACCACCTTCTCGTCATCTGCCATATATTCCTTGGAAAATAAGAACGTGACAAACCACGCAAGTGCGGTGAGCACCCCAAAGACACCCCGAAAACCTGAATACATGAAATGAAGCCCGAGACCGCCCACACCCGCTATCGTAACTATGTCAAACTGCGTGCCTGTTATATTTTTCAGCAGGGGAACCGTCACCGCCGCTGTCTCCACAGCGCTCACCAAAAGCATTGTGACAGCCGCAATGTCATTCTTCCCCTTTCGGTTCCGAAACAAAAACCAGCACAGGACAGCTGCCGCAAACGGAAAGAGCACTGCAAAAATAATACCATTCATCACCCATTCCCCCTTCCTATAACATACCGCCAGCCACGCTTGTAAAGAAGTCGACAAGCGGCGCACTGTGCACACCAATCACAAACATCGCCCCCACAAACAGAAAGAGCGGCAGAAGCATCCGCCAGTCCGGGTCGTGAATGTCGTCATGCAGCTTCCCATAGTCAAACTGGTCTCCCGGAAAATATGCCCTTATCACAATGCTAAGCATATAAATTGCCGTCAGAAGCGCGGAAACAAGCAGACCGCCCACGCCGACAACCGCCAGCGGATTGCCGCTCTGGAATGCCGCCTTGGCAAGATGCCATTTCGACACAAATCCGCAAAGTCCCGGCACACCCATCAGCGCAAGCGCCGAAACCGTGTAAATACCAAAAATCTTCGGCATCCTTCTCGCCATTCCGTCTATCTCATGCACAAAATTCGCATGAGCCTGCGTAATCATTGCACCGGCACAGAAAAAAGAACAAATTTTCATCACACCGTGGAATACCATGTGGCACAGCGCGCCGACCAGCCCAAGCGGTGTCATAATCAGGACGCCGAACAGGATATAGGAAAGATTCGATATCGTCGAAAAGGCAAGCCGCCTTTTGATATGCGTCTCTTTCACCGCCATGCTGCACCCATATACAATCGTAAAGATGACAATACACAACAGCAGATACTGCGCCCACGTACCGCGCAGAAAATCAACGCCAAAGCTGTAGTAAGTGAGCCGCATAATCGCAAACGCCCCCGACTTTACAACGGCAACCGCATGGAGCAGCGCCGTCACCGGAGTCGGCGCCACGCCTGCCTGCGGCAGCCACGAATTAAACGGGCAGACTGCCGCTTTCACGCCAAAGCCCATAAATGCAAGCACATAGATAAACAGCAGCAAATCCTTCTTGTCACGCATCGCATCCGGCGTCAGTACCCCGCCAAAGATAAAGGAGAGGCTGTCCCCGTACACAATCAGGAAAATAAGCCCGATAAACGCGAATGCCGCGCCGCCAAGCGAATAGTAGAAGTATTTCCGGCTTGCAAGCACTGCTTCATGCGTCAGCGTATTCATGACAAGCGGCACCGTCACAAGCGTCAAAAGCTCATAAAAGCAGTACATCGTCAGCATGTTTCCCGACATGGCGATTCCCAGCGTCACGCCGTATGTCGCCGTGTAGAACAGATAAAAAATATTTTCATGCACACGCCCATTGTGTTCATGTTCCATATACGGAAACGAGTAGAGCGTCGCAAGCGGCCAGAGCGTCGCGACAAGCCCGCCAAACACAATGCCCATGCCGTCTATCTTCAGTGAGAAATTAAGCTTTGCACCGGCAAAATTGATAATCCGGATAATATCCGTAGGTCCCTGCGCCAGCAGGATATAGGTAAGCAGCGTATTGGCAAGGACATATGCAAAAATAAAGCACTGCTTGCTCCGCTTCTCCTTGAATTTTATCAGCTGCAGCAGCCCGCCACCCGCAAAGGGAAGCAGTATCACAGTCAGCATTAAACCCAGTATCATGAACAATCGCCTCCCTTTATTTCAGTGCGGCGGCAATACCGCCTACAAATTCCATCAATGGTGTCGGAAACACGCCAAGCAGCAGCGTTGCAGCCGCAAGTACCACAACCGGAACCAGCATACACGGCGCGGGCTCCCTGTACTTGTCAAGCGCCCCCTCATCCAGCGGCGCTTTCAAAAAGCCGTTGACAGCAAGCGGAAGCAGATAGCCCGCAGTCAGAAGCGCCGAAGCCAGAAGCGCCACGGGACCAATCCATGAAAGTCCCGCAATGCCGCTCTCAAGGCAGCCCTCCGCCAGATACCATTTGCTGATGACGCCGCTTGTCGGCGGGATGCCAATCAGCCCGAGGGAGCAAATCGTATAGCTCCAGAACAGGACAGGCATCTTTTTGCCAAGACCGGCAAATTCCTTCACCTTCACCCTGCCCGTACTGAATATCAGCGCGCCGGCAAACAGAAACAGCCCGCTCTTAATCAGGGCGTGGAACACCACATGCAGCAGGCTTCCGGTAAATGCAGCCGCATTCATCATGGAAAGCCCAAGCAAAATATATGAAAGGTTCGACACGGTCGAGTACGCAAGCCTTTTTTTCAAAATCTTTTCCTTAAAAGCAAGGGAGGAGCCCATCAAAAGCGTAATCACCGCAAGAATGCACCACACGGTCTGCACCCATGTCCCGCGCAGGAAATCGACACCCACACAGTAATATACCGTCCGGATAATCGCAAGGATTCCCCCCTTCACGATAATTCCCGACAGAAATGCCGATGCGGGCGCGGGCGCGACAGGGTGCGCCGTCGGAAGCCACGCTTGGAGCGGAAAGCACCCGGCCTTCACGCCAAAGCCGACAAGCATCAGAAATACTGCCACCAGGCAAAGGGTCGCATTTCCCGACTCCACGACAGCCGCCATATCCAGCGAACCGCCCGGCACAAAGCCCATCATGTGTGCTATCTCATAGTAATGCGTACCGTTAAGCGCATCCCCGGGATTTTCAAACACAATGGCATACCGATACAGAAAGTAAATCCCAAACAACGCCATATACGCGCCGCAGAACGAGTAAAACAAATATTTCAGGGCTGCCATGACAGCCTCTTTTGAACCGTTGTGGATGACAAGCGGCATGGAAGCCAGCGTCATAAACTCATAGAACAGATACAGCGTGACCAGATTTCCCGCAAAGCAAAGCCCCATCAGCACGCCGAACGTAATCAGGTAAAAGCTGTAATAGCGTTTTTCATTTTTCTCATGCGACATATATACAAAGGAAAAAAACCCCGCAAGCAGAAACACCGCGACGACAACCCCTGCAAAAAGCCTGCCAAGGTCATCAACCGCAAAATACACCGGTATGTCGTCCACAAGCCGGAACAATATCAGCCTGTCCCCCGCCGCCCCGCTTATCACATACAAAGCCAGCGCCGCAGACACAGCAAATGACACGCCTGTCACTTTTAAGAGCCCCCGCCTGTCCCGAAATACACCCTCGTGCAAAAACAACAGCGCGAATCCAACGATGACAGGAAGGACAACCGGCAATAAAATCATGTAATTCATCTCACTCCCCCATTCCTAACCAAACATATTTATCCCGCTTATAATCCAGTCTGCAATCGGCTGTGAGCAGCAGCCGAGCAGCACATTCAGCGCAATCATCAGTATCAGGGTAAAATTGTACAGGGGATGCTCCCTGAAGCTGACTATCGCTGCCTCGCCTGCTTCTGTCTTCTTCACATTTCTGCTCTTAGGCGTATAAAGGCGTATGACTGTTTTCATAAAATAAATTGCATTGAGCACCGTACTGATTGCCAGACAGATTAACGTGGGCAGCATCTTGGAAAGGCTGTTCTGCACCGCCGCCTCAGCAAAAAGCAGCTTACTGATAAATCCCGAGAACAGCGGAATGCCGACCATCGAGCAAGCGCCCATCGTAAAGGCAATCCCCGCCATCGGGTTGCGGTATCCGCTGCCCGTCAGGTCTTCAAAGCGCTTGCTGCCCCCCGATGCGTCCGTAAGCCCCGCCGCCGCGACAAACAGCAGCGACTTCGTGGATGCGTGCGACAGAACATGGAAGATGCTTGCCACAATGCCAAACGTTGTCCCAAGCCCCAGACCCATATAGATGTAGCCAATCTGCGCCACCGACGAAAAGGCAACCATGCGCCGGATGTCGTTTTCCATAATCGCGTTGACAGAGCCCATAATCATGCCCAGAAGTCCGAATACAAACAAGATATTGACAATTTTCGAATCGACAATAATGTCAAATCCGACCACGCGGAAGAAAATCTTAATCAGCAGAAAAATATATCCCTTTGATACAAGGCTTGACAATATCGCCGCACTGGATACGGTCGAATACCCATATGCATCCGGCAGCCATGTGTGGAACGGATAGAGCGCACTTTTGATGGCAAGCCCGACACAGATCATGCCAATCGACGCCACAAGGGGAATGTTGTAAATCCCCTGCGTATACACATAGGCAATGCTTTGCTTGATATTGCTCATCAGCAGATGCCCCGTAATGTCATACAGGACACAAAGCCCCATCAGCAAAAGACCGGAGCCAAGGGAACTCATAATCATGTAGCGCGTCGCCGCTTCTATCGTGCGCCCGCTTTGGCGAATCATAATCAGGCCGCACGCGCTGATGGTATTGATTTCCACAAAAACATAAGCTGTAAAGAGGTCGTTCGTGTAAATCAATGCCAGCAGCGAACTCAGCAAGAGGTTTATCATGATGTAATACAGATTCGCCTTCGTGTCCTCGATTTCCCTGTCAATATGTTCCTCGCCGCCTTTCATCGAAAGCAGCATCACAATACAGAAAAACAAGGCCATGCCCGCCTCGAGCACGCCGGCCCGGATTTCATTGCCCCACGGTGCGGGAAAGTGCCCCATCATAAACGTATACGGTTCTCCCACGCCAAGCATATAGACAAAAAGAACCGCGGACATCACAGTGACCGCAAGAAGGACAAACGTATTCCAGAACCGTGCCACCTTCCTGTTCATAATCGAAGTCAGCACGCCGGAGCCTAGCGACAGCAGAATGCTGAAAAACGGAAAATTGCGTATAAACTCCATCCTACTGATCCTCCTTTTTCAGCATGGTCGAAATTTCATCCATATCCAGCGTATGGTATCTGCGATACAGCCGGATGGTAAGGGAAAGCATCAGCGCAGTGACAGACACCGACACCACGATGCCCGTCAGCACCAGGCCGCTTGGCACCGGATTGATGTATGCCTCCACACTCGTCACATTGTCCACCACAATCGGCGCAGCCCTGCCCGCGATATAGCCCTTTTCCGCAAGGAACAAGTATGTCGCCGTGTCCATGATGTTGAGCCCGATAATTTTCTTGATTAAATTTTTCTGCAGCAAAAGGTTGGAAAAACCGATGCCGAACAGAATCATGGCGACAGCCTCCCCATAGTTTGCCAGTAAATTTCCACCCATACTAGAAGCCTCCTTTTCGGAACATGGCGTAAAATGCATACATTGTACACGCAACAACCATGCCAACGCAGATATTTAACGGAAGAATCAGTCCCGAGCTTAGGATGTCCCCAGGCGTTCCAAGGGGGATTCCTGTCTCAAGATGATGCGCGCCGCAGTAGAAGGAATATGTCTTGGCAAGGCAGTAAAACAACAGCGCCACAAAGCAAATCCACTTGTATGTTCTCTGCGTAAAAAACCGTTCAATCTTTTGAAAGCCAAACGCGTTGACGTACAGAATCAGTCCCGAGCCGATAATCGCGCCGCCCGAAAAGCCGCCGCCCGGTGACAGATGCCCGTTTAATATGACATAAATGCCAAAAATGATAATCATCGGCACAAGGAAAAATGCCACTTTCTGTAGAATGATGTCATTTTTTGGCTCATAAAGGCGATCGTTCTCCTCCTCCTCTTTTTTCTTTGACCTGCTGTCAACGCGCAGAAGAATCAATACCGTACACGTCGCGATAAACAGGACATTGGACTCCCCGAGCGTATCAAACGCACGGTAATCCAAAATCATTCCCGTCACGATGTTGACCGCGCCCGTGTCCTTCATCGCATCCTCAATGTACTTCGTCGCAACCTCGTTGTTGTCAGGGTTTGCCGCATTTCCGACTGGCGGGAGATACGATACCATATACAGCAGGATTCCGATTAACGTAAACACAAAGAGCACCGAAATCACTTTATAAAACTTCGAGAACATCATCAGCTTCCTGTTGTGCTCAATGTCATAAATATTCCTCTGTAAAATTGCCTCGTCGTGGATGCGCTTTTTCTGTGTGTTGACATCCTCCTCAAAAGGCTTCTGGGGTCTTAGCTCCACCCTCCCGATATAAGGGTCCTTGTCACCGCGGTACCAGCGTTTTACCTTAAACGCCTTGGTCTTGCGGTATTCCTGCTCCGATAACAGACGGCTCATTTTGCTCCCCCCTTCCTGTCGTGCCCGTGATGGCCTGCTTTTTCTTCATCATGCTCAACCGCAACGATTGCGTGAATCTTCTTGAGCGTCACGAAAAACAAAATACTCGTAATACCCGCGCCCACCGCCGCCTCCGTGATGGCAAGGTCAGGCGATTCCAGAAGAATCCAGATGATGGACATTATCAGGCTATAAGACATAAATATAATAATTGAATTCAGCAGGTTTTTGGAAAAGCTGACGGAAATCGCGCACACAATTAAAAATATAAACAACACAACCTGAAAGACTTTCATACCCCGTCCTCCTTCTTCTGTATTTCGACATTCTTGTCCAGTTCTTCGTTCGTCGCCACCTCAAAGCGCGCCAGCATGTGGGAAGCCACCGGGGAGGCAAACCACAAAAATACAATGACAAGCAGCATCTTTAATGAAGTAAAATTGAATCCGGACAGTATCATCAGCCCAATCATGGACAGCGCTATCCCAAGCGTATCGCCCATCGCCGCAGCATGCATCCTGTTGAGGACATAGTTGAACTTAAACACGCCAAACAACTCGATTGAAAACACGGTCAGCCCGCAGAGCAGCATACTGACTCCCGCGAGAAACCTAATCCACTGTAGTGCTATCATGCTGTTTCCCCTCCTTCTCCTTCTTTTTGCTTTCCGCATACACGCCCATGTACACCTTGGTCAGAAGCGTCACCGCCAGGAACGAAATCATGGCATATATGATACAGATATCGACCAGATATCCCTCGTTCATCTTTACCGCAAGTATGGCAATAATCACCATCGTAAGCGTACCCATCATATTTACCGCCACAATCCGGTCTGCAATCCTTGGTCCTTTAATTGCGCGTATGAGGCACGCGAACACCATCAGCGCCAGCACAATCGGAAGCACTGTCAGGACAATGTCAAAAGCCGCGTCCAGCGCCATATTTCCGCTATTCATATCCTTTCTCCTCCATCACCTTTCAATTTTTTCCAGCAGTTTCACAAACACGGACGAATCCATGCCCTCGGCAAGCGTCTTGTCCAGGCAGTGGACAATAAATTTATCCCCGTCTATCGAGACCGTGATGGTTCCCGGCGTGAGCGTGATGGAGTTTGCCAGAAGAAATCTTGACGTATCGTTTTTAAAATGGGTTTCAAACTCCACGAGAACAGGCTCAACGACCCTGTTCGACGTACAAATCAGCCGCATTGTCGCAAAATTCGCAATCACGATTTCCTTTATCAGATAGTACAGATATTGTATCAGGTAACCGCCTTTTCTGAGGTACATCATTTCCCTCTTTGGCGAGTAATCCATAAATTTGCAGATAAACCAGTACAGCGCCGCCGAAATCACAAGTCCGAACAGCACGATTTCCATGGTAATCCGCCCATTAAAGATAATCCAAAGCAGAAAAAATAAAACATACATATTCCTTTACCTCCTCCTGTTATACTGGCGGTCGAAAAGACTGACCGCTCAGTATAAAATTATGCACACAGCCGCATAAGGAAACATGCCGCTTTGCGGCTGCGGCTGGCGCAATACTCACGGCAGATTTCATCTGTCGTGAGTATATCTGTCATGAACGGCAGATAATGTATTTGTAAATCGGATTTCCCATGGAAGAAAATTTCTCCTCATACTCTGTCATGACGTTTCCCTGCATCATTTTTTCATCATGGTGCAAATCCCTCGTCATTGCCTCAATCCGCCACCCTGCCGGCTCCACCTCGGCAACCGCGAAGTCGAACAAATCCACGTTGTCCGTCTTGAATTCAATGGTCCCGTCATGTGATAAAATCTTCTGGTACCTGGCAAGAAACTGTCTTGACGGCAGGCGTCTCCTTGCATGCCTGTCCTTCGGCCATGGATCGGAAAAGTTCAGGTAAATCCTGCCAACCTCCTCCCTGTCAAAGACCTCGCAGATATCCTCCGCATCCATGCGGATAAACCGAACGTTGGGAAGCGCCTGCTCCTCCATCTTCTGAACCGCGCGCAGAAGCACGGTCGAGTATTTCTCGATGCCAATATAATTGATATCCGGATTGTCAGCTGCCAAATCCATCAAAAAACGCCCCTTTCCCATACCGATTTCAATATGCACCGGACGCTCGTTTCCAAATAATTCATGCCACTTCCCTTTTTGCAATGCAGGCTCATGTACCACAAAAGGACTCCCCGCGATGACCTCGCGTGAACCCGTTACATTCCTAAGCCTCACTTTTATCCCCCCTTTTATCATTCTTCACCCATTATACGATAATAATGTGATTGTTTCAATTTTATCTTAAAAAAGAATGAAGAAAAAATAAAAAAAATGAGCGCCAGCGCGCTCATCTAGCAAAAAGCTTCGCTTTTTGTTTAAATGGTCTACGTTGTCGCAATTCCCTATAAAGTAAAAAAAGAAAATGCCATCGTTCGGATGGCATTTTCCGTATAGATTGTTATGGGTTGACTCCAAGCGCCTGCCAGCTTGCCGCACCGATAATCGGAAGTGCAAACTGCGTGTAGGCCGCCGACTGCGGCGTGTCAATATACTTGAATACGTTATACATCTGCTTTGGCGTAGTCGCAAGACCGTTGGCATCACAGTTATATAAACCGCATGCAATCTTATCCGCGTTCTTCTCATAAATGTTGTCCACTGTCCTGTGAACGATGAAGCCCTTAATCAGCGGGTTCTTCTCCGCAAGCTTGTAGGCATATGCAAAGGATGCCGCCTGTGTCTGCTCATCGGAAGTCATGGAGTTAAACAGAATCTCCGAAATGATGATATAGCGGACTTGTCCGTTTGGCGCCAGAAATGACGGCTGGCTCATATAGGCTGTAAACACATCCATGTTCTGCGGGTTAATCATCCTGGTATTTGCCGTGTGGTCAATCAGGTGCATCGACTTGTAGTTTGCAGGCATATCCCAGAACCGCGCTGCAGTGAGCGGTACCGGATGCGGATGCCATGCAACACCCCAGTCGATATTTCCGTGGGAAACCACATCCATGTTAAACGCGTCAATAAACTTTTTCGCTCCGTACTGGTTTGCCGTTCCGTCCTCCCATGTCCATCTCTGGTCGATACAGGTGAGCACACGCGCATTTGCGTTCTGGCTCTTGATGGCATTATAGCACATACGGAATGCTTTCTCATACTCGAGCGCAAAGCTTGTCACATTGTAATTTCCTGCAAAATACCAGGGATTGTTATTGTTTACCTCGTTGCCGATAATCCAGTTGGAAATCAGTCCCGTTGCAGGGTTGCTGTAACGCTGCGCAAGGAACGCCATCAGTGCCTCAATGGATTCCGCACCAAGCTGCTCGTCCGTATTAAACGCATAGTGCCTGTACTTCCCAACACGCCCTGACGGTTTGACCGTAAGCGCCGTCGCCGCGTTATAATAGTTTACGAGGTTCATGGTAACCTCGACCTTCTGCGATGCGAAAAGCGTCATTACCATATCATATTCTGCGACAACTCCCTGATGGAAATTGTATGTTTTTCCATTGTAATTAAATGGAACTCCCGGTCCCGGCTCGAAAAATCTGTCAATCGCCATCTCGTAGCTTACATGCTTGGCGCCAAGGTCGGAAATTGCTGCCATTGCCGCATTATCAGCAGTGATGCCCTTGATGGATGTTGTCACCGGATTCGGCGCCGTATGTGTGGCGAGCGCCTCGGGATTTGTAATGTAGTACTCCTGGCTGACTGGAACAAACGCCCCCCCCTGCACTGCTGCCACCACAAATTTTGAAAAGAGCTTTGCATTTGCTGTTCCCTGGTCAAGTGATGTCACGAATGTCACTGTCGGCGCATTCGGCGCCACCGCACAGAAATCAGTCCTTCCGGCAATCGAGTTCTGGTATGGCTTCATCTCAAACAAGTACAGATTGCCGTCATCACTCGCAACACCCGATGCTGCTGCAACGACTGTTATCTGGTTTCCGCCACTGATGATACACTGGCTGATTGTTGCTGTTCCCGCAGCAGCAGCAGTCATAGACATCAAGCATACAAACACCATACACAGCGCTGCCCAGAGAGTTAGTTTTTTCTTCATGAAATACCTCCGTCCATAAGAATTTTAAGTTAACAGTACATACATGAGTATAACATCTCATCCGCCCATTTACAAGCCGTTCCTATGCACTCTGTTTCAGATAGGTAACAAATGCATTTCCGTTCTGGCGGAACATGTTGGTGGCATCGTTCATTCCTATTTTATAGACTGTTCCCGTCTGCGGGTTCATGACCACGACATTCAGCTCATTGAACCCGATTACAAGCATGGCGCTGTCATTTTCCAGAGACACCAGGACAGGAATGTCCTGATTGACATAATACAGGACTGCATCAAGGCTTACGCCACTCAGATCAAGCGCTGTCACATCAGTCAGATTTTCTTCCAGTATCTGCCTTACCGTCTTTCCCCTGTCAAGCATCGGCTGTACCTTTTTCACGGAACCAGAAAATTCAAGGATTGTCTCAAGGCACACCGCCAGCTGCGAGCTGCCCTCACTCACCGCGTTTCCGGTAATTGCCATAATCTGGTTCCTGGTGCTTCGCGCCGTCTTTTTCCAGATATAGCTGCCGTTGTGGTTGACGACGGTTCCGCTGATGCCATAAGCCAGATTGATTGCGTCCGACTCGTGGGTAAATGTCGCGTCAATCCCATACTTTCCATATACATAATAGCGGCTGACCGGATTTTCCACGGTGATTTCCAGAATCCGGTTCCCCTCAAACAACGCCAGTAACGGTTTTGTAGTTTTTGGTTTTTTGACCTCAAGCGCATTTTTCAGGACAAGCTGTACAATCTTCTCATAATACTGGGTGACAACAACCTCCGATGAATTGTATCCGCCCTCCTCCACCAGGTTATTCACAATCTGGTCATCCTCTGCACTGGTATAACCGCCCTGTCCGTCCCGCACCACCCTGGTGAGCGTAATCAGATTATCCTTTATGACGGCATCCGTCACATAAATACCATCCTGCTTATATGTCTTAAGCACCTCGCCACGCTCGTCCTGAATGAAGACACTGTGCATCGGAAACGTGACAGAACCCGAAAAATCAACGCGGATATCATCGTACGCCACCACACCGTAAATCAGGTCTTCCCCGATAAACCCGAGCGGCAGCATCCTGTTCTGGTTCTCTGTCTGTATCTCCTGCCTGTTGCCTGTGTTCAGGTTCATCAGTATCAGTTTCGTACAGTCGTAAGCGTCCGGCGAATTCTGCCACACAAGCATCTTGTTTGTGTCTGACACCTGGAAGCTTCCCTGCTGGAGATTGCCCGCAATCTCGTCACATGACCGGTTGAGCAGGTCGACTGCCAGAATGGAGCCGTCCAGATACATGTAGAACACGCCGTTTTTATTGATAAAGGAAAGCTGTTCCATATCGGTCTTGAGTGTAAAGTACGATTTGTTGTACGGAATAAAAATCAGTTCCTCCACCGTGTTGAGCATACCGTTGTACTCGCACACCTCGATGCCGATGCTTCCCTCATGCCTTCCGCGGTTCATATATCCGTACACCATAAACCAGACATTTCCTGTCTCGTCCACGTTCAATATCTTGATGTCATGGTTATTGTAATTGCTCCGCTCATCGTCCCCGTCATAAAAGCTGAACAGCCCCGCAATCTTCTTGTCCGCCGCATGATAACAGAACAGCTGGTTTTCATTGATAAATGCAAGGTTGAGCCCGCCGTCACTCTCCATCATCTCCACCTCGCTGTCCCGGATGCCAAGCATAATCTTATTGCCGCCATAAATTTCGGCGGCGGGGTCAAATATCTGGTTCATGCTGCGCTCATAATCGAGCAGATAGATTCGATCCGGCGTGTACCTTATGCGGAAAAATTCCACGACATTATAGTCGTGGCGCCTTTTGCCCTCCAAAGTCTGCACCCTGTAATCTACCTTGACAGAAGCCGTCTGCGGCTCTATCTCGCTGATGACAAAATGCGGCTCCCCTATCTGGCTGACCCGCAGGTCTGCCCAGGTAACCTGTTTCAGGCTGCTGTGGATATCCACATGGGCAAGCGTCGTGTTGTCCCCCTTGTAATTTGACTCAAGATAGGTGACAAGGTCGGACGCTTTCTCCTTGTCGAATGTCTTTTCGTGAAAATCCTTCACAAAAGCCAGCTTTTCGTAGGTATTGTACGCCTCCCCATCAATGATTCTCGTATAATACCGAATTGTCTCCCCCTCTGACTCGACAAGCAAAATCCAGTTGTACTCCACACCGGGTTCAATCAAATCCTTGATGGTGACAGCCGCCTGTATGCTGCTGTCATCCTCCCTGTAGTCATTGACCTTTGTCCGCTCGACAAGACGTGTCCCGTCTATGCTCCTGACCTCAAAACGGATGGAGCGGATTTCGTTGCCATACTTATCTATCACGAAACTGAGTGTCCTGCCTTCCTCGAGCGGCGTAATGGTATCCCTGAAAAAACTGCCGTCCATCTCCTGCTTGAGCCCATGGAGGCAGTTGTAGGCAATCCCTTTTGCCGTGATATGCACAAGCGGGAGGGATGCCTGCTCCATACTCGCGGTCAGTTCCTCGTTTCCCTTGTTGTAGATACTGCTGCTCACAAAAAGAGTGATCACAAAAACCACAATGCAGACAGCCAGTTTACTGATAACTTTCTTCATACACAATCTCCATATTTGTAACAGTTCAGCCTTCGGCTTCCTGTTACAGGCATCAAGCCATGCAAACCACTTTGTTGGTGTCAAAGCCACGTTCCGTGGCTTGATGCCTCTCTGCCACTACGCTGTTTCACGGACTTTGCAGCAAGTGCAAAGTCCTGGGCTGAACTGTCACCCATATTTTCCTACAGATAGAATCTTATTTTGTATCAAGCAGTGTCTGTAAAGTAGGGCTGATATGCAGCAGTGCATCCAGCCTTGCCAGCTCCTCTTGTGTTTTTGTCCCTGCGTGGTATTTGATGTGATTCTTTTTGACGGCACGGATTAAAATATTTTTGGGCGTGTGCTCCATATCGATAAATTCCAGTATCTGTGTGTCATATCCCTGCGATTCCAGCAGATTTGCCCTGACAGCGTCCGTTATCAGCGCCGCCATGCGCTCCTTAATCAGTCCATACCGCAGTACCGGCGCCAGCTCGTCGCAGGCAATCTGCCTGTTTAACTCGTGCTGGCAGCATGGCACGGACAGAATGACGCGCGCATTCCACCGGACTGCCTTTGCAAGCGCATAGTCCGTCGCCGTGTCGCAGGCGTGCAGTGTCACCACCATGTCCACCTGTCCCGCACCGTCATAGGAACCGATATCCCCCACCAGAAATTTTAACCCGTCATATCCAAATTTATCCGCGAGCGCCTGGCAGTCTGCAATGACATCCTTTTTCAGGTCAAGCCCAATGACATGTATGTCATATCCGTTCATTATTTTCAGATAATAATACAGGGCAAACGTCAGATAAGATTTTCCGCACCCAAAATCAATAATGTTCAGCGTCCGCCCTTCCTCCCCGGGCAGGTTCGGCAGAATGTCCCTGACAAACTCGAGATACCGGTTTATCTGCCGGAATTTGTCGTATTTTGCATGTACAATTCTGCCGTCGGGCGTCTGTACCCCCAGCTCCACCAGAAACGGAACCGGCTCATCCTGCGGAAGAATGTACTGCTTCTGCCTGTTATGCGAAAAATCAATTCTGTCCGTCTGCCCGTCCGCCGCATTTTTTTCTTTTTCCTTAATGGTCACTTTCCCTTTTTTGCTCACAAGCACGGTGAGCCTGTGCCGCTCGGATTCCAGCTCAAGCTGCCGAAAATCCTCCGCCATTGCACGGACGAGGACTGACGGCAGCTCTTCTTTTGACAGATTCCGGTGATATGCCTTCGTCCCCACGTAACACTCTGCCTGGTATATTAGCTCCTCCTTTTTTCGCACAGGCCGTATGCGGAGTTTCTGAATTTTTTCCCTGTCGCGGGGATTGCTGGCTGTCACACCCAGAATGATTTCATTATTATTTATATATCTTGTAAGAATTTTACCTAAATTATCCATAAAACCCATTGTAGCACGAAACAGGGTGTATTAAAAGGGATGAAAAAATTAAAAATTTATTTCGTCCTTTCATTTACATAATTGCAGATTGCCTTGTTGTCCTCGTACATCCGTCCGCCTACCAGATAGGAACCGTCATGGTCTGATACCCTGATAATCATGCCTTCGACTGCCTTGCCCTCAAGAAGCGGAAAATCACTGATTGTCACGGATATCGGCTTGCCCTTTGCGTCCCGCACCTCCCTGGCGCTGGTTGTAAACGCAAATCCATTGGCGCTGATGTCAAGCATCCTGCCGTCACAGGTAAGGTCAGAATTTTTCAGTGTCACCTTGCAGCTGTTTGTCATTGCGATTCTCGGATATTTACGCCTGTTGACAACCTTGGGATTCTCCTCGACGCTCACAATATTTGCGCCCTTTTCCCCATTCCTTGCAGGCATGATGCTGACATTCTGCCAGATATACAGCGCATTATGTACAATGATGTGCAGGTTGTACTTCTGTGCCTTGTCCTTTGCGTCAAGAGTGTCCGTTTCCGAAGAAATCACGCCCAGGCTGATACTGTTGTCGGTCTTGGAAACCACTTCCGCGCTATACTCCTTCTGGCTCCTGTCACCCACGACAAATATCGTGACCTTCATGCCCGGCAGGACATCCTTGACGCCCATGAAACCGCCCTCACCAAGCTCCTCTATCAGCTTTCCCACAATGTCCTCGATATGGATGACATTGCTCGCGGTCTCCTCGTACTTACTGAGCATAATCTTGGTGGTTTCCTCGGAGTTGAGGACACTCTGCGTCATAATCTCCATGACCTCATTAATCTGCTTCATGTTCTCCACAAGGTTTTCGTTTGATACCTCAACCTCCTTCATCGCCTTGTCCACGACAAGGATACCTTCGTCAAGCTCCGCAGACTGGCTACTGATGCTTGCCACACTCTCATCGACATGGCTGACCATGCCCTGCGCGTCCGTAATCAGCTGCAAAATTTTTGTGATGGAGCCCGTCATCTTGTCCGCCGTCTCCTCAAGGTGGCTGAGCGCTGCGAGAATGCTGTTGGATGAATTCTTCGTCCCCATGCTGAGATCCCTGATTTCATCCGCGACAACCGCAAAGCCTTTTCCTGCCTCTCCCGCCCTTGCCGCTTCTATGGACGCATTGAGAGCAAGCAGGTTTGTCTGCGACGTAATCTTTTCTATGGTACCAGTCTCCTGCTTCACCATATCAAACTCCGTCTTGAACGCACTGAGCACCTTCTCCACATCGGCGGATGCGTCAGCCATTTCGTTTGTGGCATTGACAACAGCCGACAGCTCACTTGAGCTCGTTTTCGCGTGGGTCGCAGACTCGTTGATAAGATTTGCCATCTTGGTGACAAGGGATGCCACATTTTCCACCTGTGTCTTGATGTCCTCTGTCATATCGAGGGACGACATCGCCTTTTCGCTCATCGTCGTATTGTTAATGGAAAGCTTATTCATGCTGTCCACGACATCCAGGGCGCCCTGCTTGTTTTCGTCCGCAAGCTCCCGAACCACCGTCACGCCGTCGACAATGGACGTGCTCGCACCCTTTACCTGGTCTATGGTGTTGATAACCTTATTCAGGTTGCTGTCCATCGACTGAATCATCGCGTTATCCGACCTCGAAAGATGGTCAATTGACAGAATGTAGCCGAGATAACACATAATTGTACATGCCATCTCGATCTCCATCTGTATCATATGCCCATCAGCTGACTGTCCCCGCAGGTAAATCAGGATGTTCTGCATAAATATGATAATAATATTGTAGATTCCAAGCCCGATAATGAGTTTTTTGTTTTTAAACAGCGTCAGCATGCTCGCGACAGGAAGCATAAAACTGAACGCGACAGTACTGTTAATTGTCAGAACCACAAATCCATAGAAAATGCCATACCCTACCGCAACAATCACCTGGTACCAGTCGTTGCTTCTGCCCTTGATACGCAGCTGCACAAAGCCCAGAAGATAAGGTACCCAGCAGCACACCAGCATCGTCAAAAATGTAGTGTGTGACATTCTTCCCTTTAAAATCTCGCCCGCATAGATTCCCGGGAGCAGTATGCACATAATCGCCCACACAATTGATGCCTTTTTGTTGGCGCTTGACTTGAAAAATTCTTCATTGTATTCCATTATCCATCCTCCTTTATTATCAGTGTAGTTAATAGATATTTTAGCATATTTATGCAGGTTTTTCCACGGCTTTATGTTCCAAATTGGGAGCATTTTTTATTTTTATCCAAAAAGCTTCCCCTAATTTCGGCAAAGAAAAAAGACAGCTGTTTTTATGCTGTCTCTTTTCTTTGATTCCACATCTTTTATCTCATATTGATGTCCCTGCTCTTAATGTCAAACTTCACTGTGACACTGCTGCCGTACAGTCCGGTTCCGGTGACTGTCACGCTGCCCTGGAACGAGAAACACCTGTATAATTTCCCTTTCCGGTAATGATGACATGCGGGAGCTCCTCGTTAAATTCAGATACAGTGATGTCGTAGGTTCCTGCTTTTGCGGTGTCGGTGATAGTGCAGGAAAGCTTTGGCATTGCGGTCAGCTTGTCCCCCTCTAAAAGTCCTGCGGTATCATACAGGTAATCCTCGGATTTCGGGAGGTCGGCGCCGATATTCAGTCCCATGTCGCGCGCGGTGATGGTGTCAAACTGCTGCAGCCCCTAAATACCTCGTTTATACTATCTACATTTTCCGTGTTATATCCGTTACGTTGTTTTAAGTTTTCCCTAATTGCGTTTCTTATGGAGTCATTATCATACTGCCCGCCTGTTCTACGCTGTTACAAATTCCTGTGAAGCAGCAAAAGACCATGCACCAAGGCAAAACGGTATTCACCTTTCCAAATATTTATAATAAAATGTAACGAACCTGCAAAGTCACACCCGTTTCTGTCCTTTCCATGAGCCTCATGTCTTTTATAGATAATCTTCTGCCTCCTGAAATGAGATATGGTATGCCTTGCTGATAATCTGTTTTATAATATCCTCTGTCTGTCCACACTCCCTTAACGCCAAAATTGTATTATTAATTCCCTCCCTTGTCACTTCCCTTGTTACTTCTTTTGTTACTTCCCTTGTTACTTCCCTTGTTACTTCTTTTGTTACCTCTCTTGTTACCTCTTTTGTTACCTCTGCCTTTATTTTATTAATCTCCGGTTCCATGATCTCCAATAATGCCTGACACATATTTTCATCCCCTCTCAGTTCTTCCACTATCTGTTTATTTGCGCTCACACTCACCTGCAGCACCGAATCCGCAAGTTCCCTGTCAAACGTTAAATCCAGCTTCTCAATCTTTTCAAGCAGTTCCCGCATCTGCTGCTGCTCCATCTGACCCGACAGGGCTTTCAGCCAGACGTGTTCCTTCGGATTTAATTCTTTCGTCACAATAATCTGCGTCGGGAACAAGACGGTATTTGTTACCTGATAGATTCCATTGTATTGATTCGTATACGCGATGCCATGTTCCTTAAAATACGCAAGCAGTCCTGACGGTTTGCGCTCACGAACCAGCGTCACCGTGATATCCTCTGCCCTGCGCTCGTCTACCGTTTTCCCATATGACTTGTACAGGCTGGCATATGCGCCTGCCTTATAAAAGCTGTCTATATTCAGGTGGTCGTCCGGTGACTTGTATTCCACGATATTGTGCCCGCGGAACAGTTTTCCTATTTCATTTGTTATTTCTATACCGGCATCCTTTTTGATGACCAGCAGGTCTACCTCCAACGGCTTTGTATTCAGGTTATATTCCTTATGGTATTCCAAATCAGACCTGTTCTGTGCCAGCTCCAAATTCATTGCCGACACAAACGCCGCGTGCCATTGTATTTTTGTATCTTCCATAGTATTCTCCATTCCTGCCTATCCTGTGAATCCGGCACGGGTGCAAATCTGCCCTGTGAAATATTTATTATTTAATTACAGTATATCCTATGCGGTCTTTTATTGCAAGCCGAAGAACGCCAAGGAACTGTTACATTGTTTTTTAAAAAGAGTAAAATATTTATTGACAAATTACGCAATATGTATTAATGTATTAGTGTATTAATAACGCAATACAGAAAGGGAGGCATAAAGATGGCATGGGAAATGAATTCGGATCGTCCAATCTACACACAAATCTATGACAAAATACTTGTCCGCATCGTGTGCGGCATCTATAGAGCAGGAACGAGACTGCCAAGCGTGAGGGACCTGGCAGCCGAGGCGAGCGTCAATCCCAACACGATGCAGCGGGCTTTTACCGAGCTTGAGCGCAGCGGACTTATCGTGACACTGCGCAACAGCGGGCGCGTCGTGACGGAGGATATGCAGATGATTGACAACGCCAAGCGTCAGCTGGCACTGGCGCAGATAGACAGCTTCTTTGCAAACATGCGGGAGCTTGGCTATACAGACCAGGAAATCATGGTGCTTATCAACAGCGTCATTGCAGAAAAATAATTACCTGAGGGAGGGAAATAATGTGAATAACAACAACGAAAATCCAATGGCAACACAACAGGATAACAACAGTACTTCAGCTTATCCACAGCAGGAAAACAGTTCTGTCTATATGCAGCAGAGCGCCAGCACGTCTCCTTATGTACCGCAGGAAAACGATTCGGCTTATCCGCAGCAGACCGGCAGTACGTCCGTTTATCCACAGCCGGAAAACAGTACCCCGCTTTATGCACAGAAAGAAAGCGGCACTGCCCCCTACACGCAGCAAAACCAGATGTACGGCGGCAATTCCGTTCCTGCCACACCGCTTCTGCAGCTCAACGACCTCTGCAAGAGATACCCGGGAATGGGCAGCTATATGTCCGTCTTCCACATGAACCTGGTTATCCCGAGGGGACGCATTATTGGCCTGCTTGGCCCGAATGGCTGCGGGAAGTCCACATTGATAAAAATGATTAACGGGCTTCTGACGCCGACATGCGGCAATGTCCTGATTAACGGCTTAAATCCATGCGCCGCCACCAAGAAGGTCATCTCGTATCTTCCCGAGCGCACCTATCTGGACAACAGCATGAAGGTCAGCCAGATGGTGGGATACTTCGCGGATTTCTACGAGGACTTTTCGACAGAAAAAGCATTCCAGATGCTCGGCGCGCTTGGCATCAGCACGGAGGCACGCCTCAAGACGCTCTCAAAAGGCACCAAGGAGAAGGTCCAGCTGATTCTTGTCATGAGCAGGCACGCAGACCTCTATATCCTTGACGAGCCGATTGCCGGTGTTGACCCCGCTGCAAGGGATTACATCCTTCGCACGATTATCACCAACTACAATCCGGGTTCGACGATTCTTTTGTCAACCCATCTGATATCGGACATTGAAAACATACTCGACGACGTGATTTTTATGAAAAACGGTTCACTGATGCTGTATACATCCGTTGACGCAATCAGAAGCCAGATGGGCAAGTCGGTAGACACTTACTTCAGGGAGGTATACGCATGTTAGGAAAACTTTTTAAATACGAGTGGAAGGGATTTCGGTTCCCTATGCTGATTATGCTGATTGTACTGGCAGGCACAACAGTTCTGACCTGCAGCGTCATTTTAACAATCAACCCGAAATACGACGAGACTTTTACATGGTACTCCATGATGGCGCTGATGCTCTCCGTATTCCTCTATTATTTTGGAATTATCGGCTGTTCGCTGGGCGTGATGCTCATTATCGCAATCCGGTTTTACAAGACCTGTTACACCGACCAGGGCTACCTGACCCACACGCTGCCTGTCTCCACGCAGAAGATACTCAATGTCAAGATTATTGCTTCCATTGCCGCCGTCCTGCTGATGATACTGGCTATTGTAGGCAGCCTGTTTATCATCGCACAGGTGGGCATCAACCATATCTTAACAATTATTATTGCGGAGGACCAGAGCTATGTCAGGGACATTGAGGAGGCGCGCAGGTTGTTCTTCCAGGAGATGTCCGCGGTGTTCTCGGAATTTGAGGATGAGCTCGGCATCAGTCTCGGCGCAGGGCTCGTATATATGGTAATCTATTTTATCATCGCCGTCATCGCAAACGTTGTGACTGTCCTAGGATGCGTGTCACTGGGGCAGCTCTATGCAAAGCACCGCATTATCGGGGCGATTGTGGCATATTTTGCCGTCCAGTTCATCCTTGGTCAGCTTGGCAACGTCGCCACAATGCCAATGTATGCAAAACTGATGCAGGCAGAAGAACAGTATGTGGAGTATACCGCATTCGGACTGATGTCGCCAACTATGAACCTGACACTCGTGTTGTCGGTCGCTGTCGCCGTGGTGATGTATTTCATAAATCTGCACATGATGACCAAAAAACTCAATCTGGAATAATTGATAACTCAGGCTTCCCGCGCCAGATGGTGTGGGAAGCCGTAACAGGAAGTCTGGCTCACAATGTCTGCATCCATTTCTTTTTTCTAAAGATTACCAATGAAATAATCACACGTATGCATTCTTCCATAGACAAAGCGAAATAGACTGCCGCTATCGGCAAATGGAAAACAAAAGCTGTCAGCAATCCAAGCGGCACACCAAATATCCACGTACCAATCATGTCAATGAACATGACTACTGTTGTCTTTCCTCCGCTCCTTAAAATCCCGCCTAAAATCATATTCTGCACTTTTACAGGTGCGACCAGGGCATATGCCATAAGTACATACCTTGTCATCTGCCTTACGTCGTCTTCCACATGAAAAATCAGTACGTAATATCTGTTCAATACCACCACCAGTACAGATAACACCATGGAGCAGATAAGCCCTGTATACATCAGCCTTTTGGCGTCCTGATAAGCGCTCCCTGCATCATCGGCGCCCAGTCTTTTCCCTATCATCACACCAGCCGCCTGTGATACGCCGCTTAATGCTCCCATAACCAATGCCTGCAAAGGATTGGTCAATGTCATGGCGGCAAATGCCTTTGTTCCCACATGTCCATATATGGACGCATATACATTCTCCCCAAGACTCCAAAAAAATTCACACACAAGCAGCGGCATTAAAATCACCAGATACTGTTTCAGATAAACCCTGTCCAATCTCAATTCAAATGGAATCTTCCATGCATTTTTCCGATACAGGAAAAAAAAGAATACGACTGTCAGTGTACAGCCCGATAACTGTGCAATCACGGATGCCCATGCCGCACCCCTCACGCCCATTGCCGGAAAACCCGCTTTTCCAAATATCAGTACATAATTTAAGACGGTGTTTGCCACACTGGCAAAAATGCCTGCATATAACGGTACTTTTGCGGCGCATGCACACCGGAGATATGCCGAAAAAATGGAAGTAACTGCGGCAGGCAGAAAGCTGAGCGCATAGATTCTAAGATATTCCACCCCTCCCTCTACCGCAGCCCTGTCATTTGTGTATAATCCCAAAATCCGGTACGGCATCATGATGCTTAATGAAGTGAAAACCGCCGCCAATATGAATGATACTGCTATATTTGTATAAAAACTCCTCCCTGCTTCCTCATCATCTTTCTTCCCTATGTACTGTGCGATCATAATACCAGTCACAGACGCAACCGCCGCAATCACTACCGCATAAATGGATGCAAACTTTCCTCCCAGCCCAATCCCTGCGATACTGGTACTTCCAAGCTGCCCTGTCATAATCTGATCCACTACAGAAAAGGAAGACTGTAGCAGGCATTGCAATGTTACAGGAACCGCAATCTGGAGCAGTTCCTTTTCAAATTTTTTCCTATTTTCCATTTTACTATTCCTCCAATCTGCCGCATAGCAGTTGTAATAATAATAAAATAAACCATGAAAAATGGCAAAGGTTAAACGCATAACCCTTGCCAAAATCCAACCTTATTCTTTATGCACTTTTACATCACACTGTCGCGCTCTATAAGCGTGACCGGCAGCGTTACATTTTTTTCTCCACAGTCCCCATTTCTTAACCGGTTCAACATTTCAACTGCCAGAGCTGCCCTTTTCCTGTTATCCTGTCTTATTGTGGTCAGCGCCGGCACAAACTTTTCACTTCCCCTCACATCGTCAAACCCCACTACCGATATGTCCTCCGGAACAGATACCCCCGCACTTTTCAGAAACTGAATCAAATCCATTGCATAGTAATCGGACACTGCAAAAACCGCTGTATATTTTTTTATTTTCTCCAAATGTTCCATGTAAAAAAAGATACGCGTTTTCTGTTCCATGGGAATAACCATAAGTTCTGCATCCGGAATCTCACTTTTCAATCCCATAAACCGTTCCTTATCCATGCAAATATTATTATCCGATATGCAAAGCACAGCGCCATGCCCCCTGTTTTTCAGATAACGTCCAGCCTGTACCCCGCCATCAAAGTGATTGACCTCAATATTTACAAGGTTTCCAGAACTTTCCATATATCCGTCATAGACCACAAACGGGATATGCATCTGTTCCCTCAATTTTTTATAATCCTGTTCGCAGTAACCGATTAACACCATTCCCTCCATATTCCACATGGAAGCAAATCTGGGAATTTCATCCCATTTACCAGTCACTTTCAGCATAAGGAATTTTCCTGCCTGTTCTATCTCTTTTGCCAGTGCATTTACCGATGCGGAAATAAACGAATCCTCCAGTGTATGTCCTTCATATTTTTCATGGTCATTGATAACCACCCCGATAATTTTAGAATCATTTTGTGCCAGAAGTATCCCTGCCATACTCGGAATGTACTGTCTGTCTTCCAGAAGCTGCTGCACACGTTTCACCGTTTCGTCTGATATTTTCTTTGTTTTCCCATGAATAACATTCGATACGGTAGCCGTACTCACGCCAAGCTCGTCGGCAATATCGACAATCCTGACTCTTCCGCTCTCCATATACATCAATCCTCTCTTTCCTGTAATTACCCATCTTCCCCGCTCGCTGCGCGCCCCATGCGCCGCCTTAGCGGCATACTTCCTCTGCATGGAGCTGTGCATAATATGCAAAGCGCTGTCCGTGCATTCACAGACAGCGCATTTTTTCAAGGCGTTCGTGGAGGTTATGGAACGTGTTCAGCCTGTCCGCATCCAGTATCTCCCTTCCCGACTCAAAATACCTGACACTTATGTCATTTTTGTATACTTCCCAGCGCGAGCCTTCATCTGTATCCCTGTCTGCAAGCGCTCCCTTTTCCCCAAGAATCCGCATCAGCTGGCGCACCGTCCCCTGGCTTCCGTCAATCATGTGCGTTCCCGGCGGCATCAGCTTCCGGAACGTATCCTTAAAAAAATTAAAATGCGTGCATCCAAGCACCAGTTCCCCATACTTTTCCAAATCAAATGCAGAAAACTGTTTCTTCAGATACGCCGTGACCTCGTCCGATACAAACTCACCGCGCTCCGCAAAGCGGACAAGGCAAGGCAGCTCAAGCAAATCGACAAGGTGGTCGTCATCCACCCGCTCCACAAGATTTTGCAGTTTTTTCTCGTGTACGGTGAGCGGCGTTGCCACCACCAGCACGCGCTTCCCCTCGCTCTCTGCCACAGCAGGCTTGACGGCCGGCTCAATTCCGATTATCGGGAGACTGGCATACTTCCTGCGCATCTGCTCTGCCGCGACTGCGGTGGCTGTATTGCACGCAATCACGACCGCCTTGCAGTCGTGGTCTGCCATAAACCGGATAACCGCATCCACATAAGATATGACCTGTTCCCTGCTCTTTGTCCCATACGGAACATGATCCGTATCGGCATAAAAAATGTATTTTTCCCGCGGCATCATCATCATCGCCTGATGGAGCAGCGTCATGCCGCCAATGCCGGAATCAAAAATGCCTATATTCACATTCACTCCCATCCGCCCGCTTCGGCGGGCATCATTGTCCCATTCCTACAGATTGTCAAATACTACCGTCTCTTCCTCCAGTCCTTTTACGACCTTCTGGTTGACACCCATGCGCCGCGCAATATCCTCCATGTCGCCGGCAAGCTGCCTGGTATTGCCCGCGACACCGGTAATGCCGTTTGCGCCGTCACCGATGGCTTTCGTAATCGTGCCGATGGAATCCGCGATTTCCGACATGGACTGCTTCAGCCGGTTCGTCCGCTCATGGAATTGTGCCATCGACTGGCGGATATAGGCAGCATCTTCCTTATACTGGCTGCCGGACTGTACAAACGCCTCGAATTCCGCGAGCACTGACACGCGCATATATTCAACCAGCTGCTGCGCATTGTCGCAAAGATTATATACGGCAGCTGTCACCACACTGTTGATTTCCCGAATGCGGTTGGCGGCTTTCTGGCTGGAATTTGCCAGGTCGCGCACCTCGCCGGCGACAACGGCAAATCCCTTTCCGGCCTCCCCTGCCCGCGATGCCTCCACGGCAGCATTCAGGGCAATCAGCTGTGTCTGCTGCGCAATGGAAAGAATCTCGCCTGTAAGGTTTTTAATCTGGTCCACACTTTTGCTTTTGGCAATCGCATCGTTTAAGGAAACCAGGATTTCCTCTGCCTTGGCTCCGGTAATCCTTGCACTGTTCTGTGCCGACTGCTGCATCTCGTCTGCCCGAGCATTCATATGGACGCTGTACTCCGATATGGCGCTGCACTCCTCTGCCATATCCTGCGCATCCAGCCTGACTGCTTCCGCATTGTCATTAATCGCGGACACATTGCTTGCCACCTCCTGAATCGTTTCGGAGAGCTGTCCGGCAAGAGCAGACAGGTCAGACGCACTTCCTTTTGAAGCCCGTGTTCTTTTGAGCACCTCGCCCGTCATCAGGTTGATGCGCCCCGCGCTCTCCTTAATGGTTTTAAGAATACTCTTAACCGGAATAATCACATATTTCGTAATCAGCTTCAAATCCGCAAACACAAGCAGGACGCATATCAATGCGGCGGCAGCGCCAGCCACGAGTGACAGGAGATACACTGTAGACAAATGATTCCTCGCACCCTGCGTCTGCGCGCTGATGGAAGCATTCAGCGCATCAATGTCCGTCTCCATGGCCTGCGCATAAAGTGCGACATCCCCATTTGCAAAGGCATAGGCATCCTGTGTCTTATGGCTTGCACTGGCACAGACAAGGAAGACAAGCGCATGCTGAAACGAATCGTAGTCCGACAATAGCATCTCATACTGCGCCGCATCCTCCGGCAGCACATACCGCTCAAATTCCGCCAGTTTGCCATCGAGCACCGCCTCCTGCTCCTTAATCTGCCGGACGAGCGTCGTCATGGTATCATAATCCGTGGCGACAATGTGGCTTAGCGCCATCTTATGTATATTCATGGAGGACTGGCAAATATCCGACAGCATGTCCTTTCCCTCCATATAATTGTCCGCAATGTTGGAAGCGCTCATATTGACATTGCGGATATTGAGGATGGAGAGAATATTGGACAAAAGCGCCACAATGCCCAGAAGGGCAATCGGAATGATTAAACGTTGTTTTAAACTGATATTTTTCATCACAACTGGTACTCCTTTTCTGTCTCTAACGCGCTCCCTAAGGGGCTGTAATTCCTTCAACCATCACATCAAGCTGCTCCTGGAGGCCTTTCCCTGACGGGTTTCCTGCCAGAAGCTCCTCGGCAAACGCCGTGACAGGCTCCCAGTAATTGCCCCCGATACGCTGTACACAGGAATATTCCGACTGCTCCAGCAGCGCGGTGATTGCCGGGGCACTCTGCACTTCCCCAGAAGACGCCGCGGCAATGTTCGACGGTCCCTGACCGCGCTTTGCAAAGCGCAGTTTCTGGTTTTCCTCACTCGTAATCCACTCCGCAAGCCTTGCAGCCCACTGCTTCTGTTCCGAGTAGGCATTGACCCCAATCAGTTTATAGCCGGAAAAGGACGCCATCTGAACCTGCTGCCCGCCGCATTCGTACACTGGCAGCTTCGACGCGCCAAACCCGCCGCCCCAGGCCTCCTCCACCGCGACAGCATTCCATACGCCATTGACACCCGCAATGATTGTGCCGTCACGGACACCCTCGACAAATCCGGCATCATCCGTGCTGAGAAAGCCCGGGTGCGCCGCGATTTCCAGCATCGCCTGCGCCACGTCTGTCCCTTTTATCTTCCCATCCGTACTGTTCCATGTACAGTAGTTGGTAATCCCGTCATCGTTCAGTCCGACTGTCAGACCCGTATTGCCAAACAGCGCATACAGATACCACCCGGAAGTCCAGTCCATCGAGACCTTTTTGCCATTTTCCGCGGCAATATCGAGCATCCTGTCCAGGGAAGCGATATCCTCCTGCGAAAAATACTGCCTGTCATAGTAGAGGAAATATCCGTTGTCCGCCGTGAGCGGCAGGGCATATAACGTATCATTGACCGACGCCGCAAGCACCGCCTCCGGCAGATTTGACGCGCGCACCGCATCCGCGTTTTCCACCGGATCCAGCGCGCCTGCCGCCACGAGTGTATTCAGCTGGTCATCCGCAAATGCAAATACATCCGCGCCATTTTCCAAATCTGCCATCAGCGCATTTGTACAGCTGCTCTCGCTCTGCGGCTGATATGTAATCTGAAAATCCGCCTGTCCTCGATACTGCTGCTCAAACCCGCCAATCATCTCGCGGAGCAGCTCCTCATCCTCCGCCGCGCCCCAGACAGTCAAGCTGACCGTATCAGAATCGGGCGCCTGCACTTCCTCCAAAGGGGCGGGAGTATTTTTTTGACATCCAAACAATAATACGGTCAGTAAAAGAACCGGGGACAATATTTTTATTTTTCGTTTCATGGCATTCTCCATAACATGTTTTTTTATAATCATAGCATTTTATGAAGGAATTTGCAATGTAACATTCCTTGTACTAGTACTACGGCCACTTTACAAAACAGTTCGAAAAACAGGTCGGCATCTCCTCGAAGGCTTACAAAAAATGACCTCATGCGTTTCTAACTGCTTCTCATGGATATGGCTACCTATTTTCTTATTGGGCGCTATCCGCACAAGGTGGAAGCTGAACTGCCCATCCATCTTTTTGGATGTGACAATATGTTTTAACACCACACCCTCAAAAGCAGGATGCGCAGACCACCCAATCGTGTCAAAGGCAACGGCGGCATCCGGCAAAAGCAGCTTTCCTCCCTCATTAAATTTCTCAAACAGATTTTTGCACTCCATTCTCAGCACTTCCTTTCAAATATTATTGACAGTGTCCCTGCCTGCTTATCATAGCAACAGGCTTAAAATCTGTATTGTAAAAAATTGCGGAATAGAAAACTGTCACTGTGTCCTTTTTTCTGTTCCTCATAAACTTTCCAGTCACTCAATTTTATCATGTCAAATTCAAGTATTCCATCATCATTTCGCCAAAACAAAAACCTTATATAATACTACCTCAGATTTGACTTAAGACACACTGCAAAATATTACATTGTGTTCCAGTCCGGCACATGCTATAATTTTAGTGTTGCTGGAAGCCGCATAACTAAAGGGGGGACACACGAATGAATGAAAAAACATATGAAATAAATTCTGTAGCCTATCAGATACGGATAATAAAAGAAAGCGATTTGGACAGCTTATTGCTGGTCAAAAATGATGTTTCGGTACACACGGACAGATTCCGGCAGCAGGATGGCGGCAAGGCTGTTTATTTCGGCGCTTTTATCAATAACCTTGCTGTCGGATATGTACTGCTGTCTTTGGAGAACAAAAAAGATGTGATGGCATATACAAATCATGAAAAATGCGCGGATATGATTGACTTGCTTATCATAGCGCCTTTAAGGAATTATGGCATCGGTTCCCGGCTGGCGCTGGCGTGCGAGGAATATTGCAGGCAAAATGAAATCCCCTATCTGGGACTTGATGTGAATCCGTCAGACAACCCCGCAGCCCAAAGACTGTATGAACGATTAGGCTATCAAACAGTAGGTGCACTGCACCTGGACGGTGTATATGACTACACGGACTCACAGGGAAACCAAGGTAAATATGAGGACTGGTGTATTGATATGATAAAACGAGTGTAGGCTTGTATTCACTATCATAAAATAATTCCGGAAAGGTACTGATACTGTTATGAATATTTCCATCCGAACTGAACAGGAACAAGATTATCGAATTGTTGAAGCCCTCACAAGGGCTGCTTTTTCATATCCCGAGCGAATCGCGCGGGGTGGCATTGGATGCCCATATGAACACTGGATGGTTCATGCGCTGCGAAAGCGGGACGGTATTTTGGGATTAAGTCTGGTCGCAGAAATTGGCGCCATCGGATTACAGGATTCCCAAAACAATTCCGGCAGTCAAATCGCCGGACATATTATCTGTAGCAACGCAGAAGTGCAAACCCCGGACGGTGCCATCCCGGTTTTGAATTTCGGGCCTTTAAGCGTATTGCCTGCATATCAGGGACAGGGCATTGGAAAAGCACTTATAAAGCATATGATTTGCAAAGCATCCAATCTCGGATATGGGGCAATCTTATTTTTTGGCAGGCCGGAATATTATCCCCAGTTCGGTTTTAAAGAAGCTTCCACATGGCAGATTACTGACGCAAATGGGCAGCAATATCCGGCATTCATGGGCATGGAGCTTATCCCTGGTTATCTGCTCCATGCCAAAGGCGGAAAATTCCATGAGTCAGATATCTATGACGATGCCCGGAACCGCAACGAAGTATTGGAATTCGACAGGAAAATGATGCACACAGCCACTTCCAAACACCTCAATGCGGAAAAATAAAAATCTCTTCAATCGGCGTATCCACCGCCCGCGATATGTCGATTGCAAGCTTCAGCGAAGGATTATACTGTGCTTTCTCAAGGCGCATAATGGTCTCCCTGCGCACCCCGACCTGCGCCGCCAGCTCCTCCTGCGTCAGCTCCTTCAGCTGCCTGTATTTTTTTAATCTGCACTCAAAATCCGGCATGTCCTACTCCTCACTTTCGTCAAGCAGTTCTTCATGGTCATATCGGTACAGCAGATACTCACCAAGAAAAATATCGGCGGCAATGGAACATGATACTGCAACCACAAGGAATATCAGCCTTGCATCCATGGTTTTCAAAAGCCTTCCCTCTGCTGCACACAGTAATAACAAGGACACGAAGATACTGTCCAGCGCGAAGCCGTGCGCTTTCAGCTGTGCCTTACACTTATTTTCCTCATACCGCTCATCCTTGAGCGTATTCGACATTTTTCCCTCATAGAAAAAGCCAAAGAAACCAAAAAAGATGAAAAAGAAAAATGGGGCAATCTTTCCCTCCGCGCTGTATGTCCAAAATCCCATAAACCCTAAAAATCCCATCAGTCCCATAATACCAAATCTGGGGTTAATCCTTCTGGTGACACGTGCCGCGGCATCCCTCTTTCCCTTGACATAGCCTAGTCCGAACAGGAAAAACAGATACAGAACCATGCATCCGACTGCTATAAGCATCGGCAAATCCCTGACCGTAAATTCATACGGCATCTCCATCGGCACAACCAGCCGCGAGTCGTTAAATGTAACCGCGTACCATGATGCCCCAATTACCATTAACAGACAGACAATGCCCATGCCAATGATAATCCTTACGTTTTTCTTCTTTGCTTCTTTTTCCTTAACTTCCTTTTTCATAAAAGCCTCCTTGACCCTGAATATTCTATTTTGTTTTACCGTTGCAGAAGTGATATATTTGTATCTTGATGAGATAAATATATCGCTTTTTATGATAAATGTCAACACAAAAAAACAAATTCATGTATCTGCCACTGTGCGCTGTGGAGTTTCTGCTTGACAAGCATGAGCATTTCCTTTGCCTGCCCCAACAGAATGTTATATTGGCATCCTTCGACGAACCACTGAATAAACTGTTTTTAATCCGTTTACACACTCAACCATCAGTTGAGTTCACGCATTCAACCAGAAGTTCGTGTCATATTCCATCGTTTTGTGGTAAAATGAAAACATACTTGGACAAAATACTTCTACGGCGGCAAAACACGCTGCCCTAGAAATATGAAATTCCACACTATCTATTTGAGCCGCCAGAGGCGGCATGGGGGGAGTAAAATGAACCAAAAAGAAATCGGAAAATTTATCGCAAAATGCCGTAAGGAGAAAAACCTGACACAGGCGCAGCTCGCAGAGAAGCTTGGCATCACAGACCGGGCAGTCTCAAAATGGGAGACCGGAAACAGTATGCCTGACTCTTCCATCATGCTGGAGCTTTGCGGGATTTTGGGCATTACGGTAAATGAACTGCTGAGCGGGGAGGAAATTCATATGGAAAATTTTGAGAACAGGGCGGACGAAAATCTGATAGCACTGAAGCGGCAGGATGAAAACAATCTCAGCAAAAACGTGGTCATCTCCATGATTTACTCACTGACGCTGCTTGTGGGCATCATGGTCTGCATCATCTGTGACATCGCACTCTCGGGCAGGCTCACATGGTCGCTGATTCCCATAAGCTCCATTGTCTTCGCGTGGGTCATTTCGTTTCCCATCATGATACTGGGCAGGCGGGGAATCACTGGCGGTCTTATTTCACTGAGTTTGTTTATCCTGCCCTATCTATATTTGCTAAGCTGGCTCATCAAGGCACATGCCGTCTTTTCCATCGGCGCACGGATGGCGGTAATCGCCATGCTTTATATATGGATGGTATTTTTCTTATTCAAACGGTTCCATAACAGGCGCCTTGCGGTCTGGGGCACTGCGGTGCTGCTGCTGATTCCGCTACAGTTTGTCATCAACGCGGTACTGTCAAAAATCATATCCGAACCGCTCATGGATATCTGGGATGTCCTGGTTGCTTTTATGATTCTGATTGTGGCGTCTGTCATCTTTATCTTTGATTATGCCCATAAAAAGGGGATTATGTTCAGGCGGCAGTGACGCCTGAACATGAAATTCCGCATCTGTTATATAAACTGTTTGCATTTTAGACCATAATCTGGCACAGCTTGGCGAGGAATGGACAACCTGCGGCACTCATTATATCCAGATCTGTCCGGACTGCCACATCGCAGCAATACAGTACCAGCAGACGTAGGGAACTGTAGAAATATAACTGACGCATCTTGACTTGACTATTTCTCCGATTATGCATGCCAAAAAGCCTCGTCGTAGCCCGCTACGCCTACGTTTTTTGACATACATCCTCGAAGAAATATCCTGCGCAATCTGCATCACTTATTTTCCTACAGTTCCTAAGGAGGATTTTGTATATGGACTTTCCATTTGACGACGCACCGAACACCGCAGTGATTACTTGCTGTCATATCCTGGATCACGGCGCACCCATCCTACATGTTTCGCATGACGCGGACGACGGCATGTGGCAGTTTTTGTGCGGTGCGTGTCACGACGAGAGCGAGGGAAGGATTGTCTCGCTTCACTACATTTATACTCACAATTCAACCGTAGCCCAGATTGCCCGAATGCCGTGCGGCTGCATGGCAGACCGCGAGACTGCAGGCCGCAACTGGGATATCCAAAGGGAAATTTAAAAATCTATTTTCCAAATCCAAGATTATATGGGCAGATATCTCTGCATATTGGTTTTTTTCATCATTTCCTCCAAGTCTTTATGTCCTCCCCAGATTTTGAATGCTACTTATTTGCTCTTCTGATTATATCACATCCAAATCGGGGATTCTACCAAAAATATTTTATCTGTAACAGGAAGCCGAAGGCTGAACTGTTCCTTTTGTCTCCCTGCTGCCAATGGCATGAATTAGCCAAAATCCCGGTTCTATGCTAAAATAACATAGCGTATATTTATCGGCATATTTCCTCTGCATGGAACTGCACATAAAAAACCTGTCACACGGACAAAGCAGCGTTGTCTAATTATATAGGAGGTAAAAATCTATGAACAACAATATGAATCCGAACAGGAACCAAAAAACAAATCAGGAACTACAGGCTCTCGTCGAAAACGCCACAACAGGCGACAAAAAAGCCCTTGAGACGCTCGTTGCCAGCGTACAGGACATTGTATTTAATTTATCCCTGCGGATGCTTGGCACATTTGCCGACGCGGAGGATGCCACACAGGACATTCTGCTGAAAATGATTACGCACCTGTCCTCTTTCAGGGGCGACAGCGCCTTTACAACTTGGGTGTTCCGCATTGCGGTAAATCATCTGAAAAATTATAAAAAGCATATGTTTGCCCGCCATCCGCTGAATTTCGAATTTTATGGAAATGACATTGAACATGCAAAAATACAGGATGTGCCCGATTTAACGCAAAATGTGGAAAGGAATATCCTGGCAGAAGAGCTGAAGCTGTCCTGTACCAATGTGATGCTGCAATGCCTTGATGTGGAGAGCAGATGCATCTTCATACTGGGTACCATGTTTCAGATTGACAGCCGCATCGCGGCAGATATTCTGGAAATGACACCAGAAGCGTACCGCCAGCGCCTCTGCCGGATCCGCAAAAAAATGGCGGACTTTCTCGGGCAGTATTGCGGGGAATATGGAAACGGCAGATGCAGATGCAGGGAAAGAGTCAATTATGCAATCCAGAGCCATAGAATCAATCCGTTGCAGCTTGACTATATGACAGCCGCGGAAATCCCCCTGCAGACCATGATGGATGTGAAAAACGCCATGGAAGATATCGATGATTTATCACAGGACTTCTCATTTTGCAAGCCCTACCAGTCTCCCGAGCGCACCCGGCAGCTGATACAGGAATTTTTGGATTCCACGCAGTTTTCCATTATCCAGAACGCGTAAAGGAGAAAAATACATATGAATACACAGTGCATGATGGATTACTTAACAGCATTGGGCATGAATAACAACCGCGAATGGTACCATGCCAACAAGGACAGCCTGAAAATGGCAACTGACGAATTTGAAAATTTATTGCAGTCGCTGATGCTGGAAATCGGGAAATTTGACAGCAGCATACTGGGTCACAATCCAAAGGACCTTACGTTCAAGCTCGTCAGGGATACCCGTTTCAGCCATGACAAATCGCCTTATCATCCTGCCTTCCGTGCCCATATTTCCGCAGAAGGGAAGCTGCCCGTCCCTGTCGGCTATTATCTTATGATAAAGCCAGGCAATCAGTCATTTCTGGGTGGCGGCTTGTTTGCGGATATGTTTAAGGACGCAACAACAATGATACGCAATTATATTGTCGGGCACAGCCAGGAATGGGAACAAATCATCCATGAACCGGCGTTTGAAAAAAATTTCACTGTACGGGGAACGGCATTAAAAAATGTCCCTGCCGGATACGGCAAGGACCATCCGATTGCAGAATATCTGAAACATAAAAGCTGGTATGTGGAATATCCGCTAAAAGACGAAGCGTTACAGAATGCAGATCTTTTTGTCACAAAGGCAGCAGGGCTTTTCCAAATTATGAAACCCTTTAACGACTATCTGAACAGGGCGCTTGCAGGATTCCAGATGCCGTCAAGGTAACAAATACTGCAGCAGGAAGGAGGCATGATACCTCCTTCCTGTCACTTGGTTCGGTTTTCTTCTGCTACCTTATATGGCTCACGCTCATCCATGCGCTCAAATGAAAACTGGTCATCAAGAATCGTGATGGCAATGTCATCGCTGCTGAACTTTCCTGCAATCTCATGAAGTTTTCCCCGCATCTCCTCGTCCGTCATTGCTACCAAATAGTCAACCGGTGATGATTCCCAGAACCCCAAAACCGAGTCCATCATTCCGCCAATACAGCGGTCGCGTTCACCAACACTGACCGTTTCCTTGTCGGAAATATGATAGGAAAAGGTATAGTACAAGGTGCACCATGCACTGCGATTGCTGCCCTGGTCAAATGCCTCCTTGTCACGCAAAAAGACATCCTCGACAACGTCGCGTTCCGGTTCACTTTTCTGAATACTCCTGACGTACGCTGCGTTCTCCAGTGTTGACAGATGTACTGTCGTTGCCGCAAATTTCTTCTCCTCTTCAGTCAGCAAAACACGGTAATCCGCATACATATTGTCAACGGCAATCCGCTCCTTCCGCTCAAAATTCTGATTCGTCCATTCCAGAAGCTCCCCATTAAAATCCGCAATCGACTTAGCGCGGTAATCCGGCGTTTTCAGCGAGAAGAGACTCTGGTAGTCCTCCTCTGTGGCAGGCACATCTTCCCGGAGGCTGTCAAAATATTTTTCCTGTCCGTTTTGATATGCCTCTGTCACGGCGCGGCGTTTTTTTGTCGCTTCCTCCATCTCCTGTGGTGTAGCCTCCCGCAGGCCGGTGACTTTCCTGCCGTCATACTCAACGTAAAGGTCCACCGCATCATCGGCGTAGATGCCCTCTCCGATACCGATATGTGTGGAGATAAATTTATTTTGCACGGTATCATAAATTGCGCGGACTTCCTTCCCCTTGAAATACATTCTGTACTCATCTGTATCCCAGTCATATTGGTATGTCAGCCCAAACGGCACGTAGGGCTTTACCATATTTTCCCACTCGACCGCGGACTCCTGCATCCAGTCATCCATCTCCTCAGCAGGCACTTCCCCTAATGGGGTATAAAAATACGAGACCGCAATCCGAAGCCGCCTGTCCCCATATGTCGCCTTGATATTGACAATCTCCTCGTCAATCAGCATCTGCATAAGCTCCTCGTCGCGCAGTTCCGTCACCAGCAGTTCACCCTGTCTTTTCTGAAAAAAATCGTTTAACCTGCCCATCACGCTCCGGCGTACGTCATCGTACTCCCCGACCGTCAGCGCATCCGCATCCAGAACTGTGAGTGTCACCGTATATTCCATGCCTGCATTGTCCGATGCGCCGGAATAATCTGTCACCGCATATCCGCCAAAATCCCTTGTACGCCATTTCTCACCTGTCAGCGGTTCATAAATATTGTAAAAAAATGAGAGCATCTCCTTTGTATTCTGGTCAGCCGTCCCTTTTCCCTCATATATCGCATACAGTATTTCGTCCTGGGAAAAACGCTCCAGCAGCTCCCTGTATTCCTCTGTGTCAGTGAGCGTCCACACCTTCTCCTGATAGTCGGAAATGCTCATATTCTCATACCCGTCCAATTGCAGGGCAAGCAGCTTATGCCACTCTCCATCTGTAAAATCTGTGCCGGAAACTACACCTGTATTTGTCTTTTCCGTCTGTTCTGCCGCAGAGGTGGCAAAGACCGCAGTCACACTGATAACCAGTACTGCTGCCAGCGCCACCGCCGGGATTGATTTCTTTTTCATTTTCATAATTGCCATAATCCTCTCCTCCATCGCATTCTTTCCTATTTTTAACAACAGTCCGCTTCCAAGCGGCAAAAAATCCACCACGTTGCTGCGCCTTGCTTCCATCTGAATCAGCATCTTTGCATACGCCGACCTGGTTGCCACGCCAAAACGGCACACAACATGCTCGTCACAGGAGATTTCCACATCCTGGTTCAAAAGCACATACATTATCCACACCAGCGGATTAAACCAGTGGATACAGAGTGCCAGAACGCAGACAAGCTTTGTCAGCGCGTCGAAGCGGCAGATGTGGACATACTCATGCATCAGGACATATTGCAGCTGCTGCGTATTTTCCCAGTCGGTATCTTTCGGCATCAGAATTACCGGGCGCCAGATGCCGTAGGTCAGCGGCGTGGAAATCCTGTCGGACTGCCGGATGGTGACCAGACGGCGGCGGTGTTTTTCAAGCCAGTGCCGTGCATATGAATTTTCCACCGGAAATGAGGTCTGAAACTCAATGCTGCAGCGCAGATAGGCAGCGATAAAATATATCATACAGGCAAACATCCCAACACACCAGACAACAGAACATATCGGGGCAATGTTCACATAAAATGCAGTCAGCCTTTCCGCAATTGCCGAATACATGACACCCATGTCATTTTCAAGGCTTGGGCTCTGGGTTGTATTATTTGTGACATTAATGTCATATTTTGGCGGCTGATTTGCGTTTATGCTACTGTGCTTAGCTATATTATTTTCCGGTGGATGTTTTTTATTTTCATCATTTATGACATCCGTGTCACTTACAGGACTTGTATTCTGATCCACAATGCTTTTCAGCGCTGAGCCATTTCCCATGGCTAAATCCGTTCCTGCACGCAGCTCCCACCCCGTTTTTTGTTCCATCCAGGAATATACACTAAGCTGCGATGGAACAGAAAACGGCACCAGCAGCCGGAGCAGCACAATCCCCCATAAGATCAGGAATGTATCCTTTGGCAGCCGGTTCATTGCCAGCGCACGCAGAACCACGACCGCCAGAATCAGAACCGCACCGGAAAAACTCATCTGTACTATACTCATCTTTCCCCTCCTCCCAGCAATTTTGAAGCTCCTTGCCGCAAACGCTCCCTACCTGTCGTCTTCCTCCTCAACAATCTGCCGCAGCCGTTCAATCTGCCCGGCTGTCAGCTTTTTCCTGCCAAGCAGCGCGGCAAACAGCTTGTCGGCTGAACCGTCATAAACCTTGTCAATCAGCTCATTCGTCTCTGCCTCCTGCACTTCCTCCTGCGAAATCAGCGCATGGCACATGAAATTCGGTTCGCTCCGCTCAATCGCGCTCTTTTTTATACAGCGCTTAATCAATGTGTAGGTCGTATTCTTATTCCATCCAAGCTCCTTGTTCAGCACATCCGCCACCCGCTTCGCAGGCACGTCACCCTCTTTCCAGAGGACATTCATCACCTTTAGTTCGGAATCAAAAAGTTTTGTCATGTCGTTGTTCTCCTTAAAATTTTTTTAACGCCTTCTTATCTGCCCATCACATCCAGACACCCTTGGCATCCAAAATGCCTGACGCAGATAAGACTGTAGTAGTATCTATTTCCAGACTACTACAGTCTTACTTATTTGTCAAGCCATAAACGACAAAATTTAACCTTATAATAATTTCTAAATAGTTTTCGTGCCGTTCCCTGCTTCTTACTCCCTCCATCTTCCCTCACCTCCTACATTAATGAAACCGTAGACGGACTAATTGCTGAAATAAAAAAGGAAGGTTGACTCCTTCCCCAAAATAAATGAATTGATTTCTGTATATTTTTATGTTATATTGTACTTGAAAAGGCAATACCGATGAACGGTTGCCTGCAGTTTATGGGTTACTTATAAAAATAACCGCCAAGATTGCGAGGCTGGGCGGTTATTTTTATGCTCATTTTTTACTTTTCAGCACAGCTGCAAAGCCAACCAAAAAGATACCGATCTGAATCAATTCAGACAGGGTTATGTACATAAAGCCTTTTCCTTTCGTATATTTCCCATATAAGACCTCCTTTCGGGAGTTCTTGGAACTATAGTCCAGCCAGCAGGCAGCCGTCCACCGTTATGATATTGCCCTTTGGAAGTATATCATATTGTATACAATATCGCAACATCAATAACGCTAATGTCTCATCTTAACACGTCCCAAGCCCGCAAAACTGCGCTTCCACTTTTATCAAAAATTAACCTCCCCTTAAGCGGAAATGTTTGATTTTCAGGGCTTGGGACATCTTTTGTATATTATATGTATATTTCCATTTAAAACTATAACGGATTTATTACAATTAATTTTGTAAGACATTTTGTTATTGAATTAAAAAAAAAACAAAAAAATTTTTCAGTTTCTATTTTCCTTTTAAAACGTTTTGGAAGGTCTTCCGGGTGTTTTTTCCTACGATTCCGTCTTCGGTCAGTCCCAGCCTTGCCTGTGCCGTCCTGACTGCCTGTTCCGATTTTGCGCCGATTATGCCGTCGATTCCGCCTTCTTCCAGCAGTCCGAAACGCCACAGGCACCACTGTACCCATTTCGCGTCATTTCCGGTTGTGCCGCGCCTGACGTTCTTTACCGGTTCTGTGTATGGGTTATGGATGGGCGGCATGTCGGTACCGTCATCCTTTTTTGTTACCGTGCTGTCAAACTGCGTGAGGTTATAACGGCTGACTATGTTCATTATCGTGCTGATGTATGTTGGGCTGGTGGCATATCCCCCATTTTTGATTGCAGTGATGCAGTCCCTGGGGTCTGCCTGGTTTAGTGCCGCACGGTATCTGCTGCATGATGCCAGCATGTCATAATAGTCCTCGATGGCATCCGTTATACTGTCATAGGCGCGGAACATGTCCGTTATGTTTACGTAGGTCTTTCCGTCGTAACATTCCTTCGTTTTGGTGGAGTATGCCCTGTCCTTCCATGCCTTCCCGAAATGTACCCTGCTTTTTCCCACCTTGATACCAAGGATGGCGTTTGCCCGCATCATTTTGGGGCTTGTGCCATATGCGCTCTCACAGCAGCACTGTGCAATGCAGACGGACGGGAGCGTCCATTTTGTCCTGCCTGCTGCCTTTGCCTGTGCTGCCGGTGCAATTTTCCCGATGAATTCATCTGCCTGTTTCTTCGTCGCCATTGCCTGTCCCCCTTCCGTTGTCCCTTTCCGTATGGTCTTCCTTTCCTGCCTGGTCTGGCATCAGTTCGTCCGCATCCGGCAGCTCATTGGTGTATGTGTGGAGGAACCCGTAGATTACCTTCCATACCCTTTTCACCGGAAGCCCGCACAGTGCCATGTTCTTCAGGATGCTTACTATCTCGTATGCTATGTACAGCAGCCCAAAGAACTCCGCTATGCCTATGGTGGTTACGGCCTGCGGAAAGTACATCCTTATCTTTTCCGGTATGAACCCTATCAGGTTCAGTTCCAGAACCATGTCCACCACTGCAAGGCAAATGATGGAGACGAGCATGCAGATTTTCCGTATTGCGCCGTCGATGCCGAAGCAGCTGTTGAGCTTCCTCTCCTTCACGGCACGCGACACGCCGAATATGGTGTCGACCACCACCGCCCATGCCACCAGTTTGATTATCCTGCTCTCGACCAAAAATATGATCAGGTTTTCGTAGTATTCCTGCATCTTTTATTCCTCTCTTTCCTTGTCTTATCCCCCTGTATTGCGTCATTCTGCTTCCTGTGCCACAATTTCGGCTGCCACGAGCTGCCCATCTGTGACCTGTATCAGGTAACGCCTTGTGGCATCCACCGTGTCCGTGAGAATGATGCCGCCGCATTCCACGGTACCTGCATACCATGCGTTCCCCTCCCAGTCGAGGGTGTGGGCATTGGAGCGTTCGTTTTCCGCTCTGCCGTTCCCCACGATGTGCGCGTATTTCCCGCCTTTGTCCTCGATGTTATATTGGCCCTGCACATGCTGGCTGCTTCCTGCCGCTGTCGTGTACATTCCTTCCGCGTGGCTTGCATTGCCTCCTGCCACTGTGTATGATCCCTCCGCGTGGCTGCAGCCGCCCGTTGCCCGCGTATTGTTCCCCTCCGCATGGCTTGCGTTTCCGGCCGCCACCGTATTCATTCCCTCTGCGTGGTCTCCGGACTGCAGTGCCTGCGTTCCATACCCCTCTGCATGTGAATAATACCCTGCTGCCTTAGTTGATACGCCTTCTGCGTGGGATGCGGTGGAGGATGCCTCCGTATAGCTCCCTTCTGCGTGCGCGTTGTCACTGGATGCCTTTGTCCTATTTCCTTCTGCATGGGTGTAGGAGGCGGATGCCACCGTCCCGCTGCCCTCGGCATGGGCGCCCTCACCCTTTGCCTCCGTGGATACGCCCTCCGCATGCGACGCAAAGCCCTCTGCCTTTGTGCCGCTCCCCTCCGCGTGCGAATAGGAAGCAGACGCCGTGACGTTCCCTCCCACCGCGCATGACCATCCACCCGTATGTGTCCCATCTGCCCTGTTCATGGAGATGCTGTTCGTGGCTGACAGATTCCTGGAAATACTGTCAGCGGCCGACAGGTTCCTGAATTTTGCGTCCGCCGTCCCGCTGGTGATGTCGGCGCTGCTGCCACCGTCATCTGCCTCGATCGGATTTTCCGCCAGGTATGTCTCGATGCTGCCTATGGCGGCGCCATAGGTATTGAGTATCTCCGCCGTTACTGGCGTCTTGTACGGAGGGGCATTTACAAATCCTCCCTCGTATGGTTCCTTATAAACTGGCGTATATTGTGCCATGTGTTTTTCTCCTTTTCCTTAACTTTTTCTCCACGAATATGGTATGTCATCATAATTTGCAGCTGATGTACAGCCTAAAAAACAGCCGTCATGGCTTGCGTCAGGATGTGTTTCCCATAATTCGGGTACCCGGCTTGTCACTGCCCTGCAATACCGGAATGTTCCCGTAAAACGGGATCCGGCCGGACAGTTACTAAATAGTCCTGTCGGTATGCTCTCCAATCCAAGGCAACCGGCAAATGTCCTATTAAAATCCCATGCCCTGGAACAGTTGTCAAACAGCCCCTTCGGTATTTCCGTTATCTTCTCACAAGCTGAAAATGACGTGTCAAAGTTCAGGACATTGGGACAATTGTCAAACAGCCCTGATGGTATCCCTTCGATTGAGTAACAGCCGCTAAATGCACCCTGGAAGTCAGATGCATCCCGGCACCTGTCAAACAGTCCCGGTGGTATGACCCTAAGCGCACTTCCCCTAAAAACATACCTAAAGCCTGTCACCCCGGGACAGTTGTCAAACAGTCCCGGTGGTATGGCGTACAGGCTTCCGCAGTCTTCAAACATACTCCCAAAATCTTTCTTGTCACGCATTGTTTCCGGAAACACGGTCACAACCCGCGTCAGTGCATCCTTTGATATAAACCCTATATCTGTCAGTGTCCCCCTGATGTGCACTGTGTACTTTCCAATGCCGTGATACCAGTGCCCCTGAGCTGCGAGTTCTTCGGAGCTTACGCCCGAACTGCTCCCATCCCCCCAATCCACATCGACCGAACCGCATAAAAAGAGCCTAAACAGGCAGGGTTCTTCCGACAAAATGATTTCAAATGAAAATTCCTCCGGCTGGCTTCCCAGCTTTTCCCACACCATCGTTGCATTCCCCCCGCTGTCCGTCAGGTACATTGCTTTATGGTAATGCCCCTGGAAATAGATGTCCTTATGGTATTTTCCCTGGAAATATATTCTTGATGACTGTCTTTCCATTATTCCACCACCGTTTCCACCTGTATAAGGTAAACCGTGTTTGCCGCAAGCGTGGTCGGCAGGACTGGCACCGACTGTATGTCCCAGCATGCACCGCCTGCGCCGAACTTCTGGTCAATCTCGTCCCTGCTGTACGTGTAGTCCTCTATCTGCTGCTGGGTCTCCTGTGTCTCCTGCGTGTTCTTCTTTTTCAGGATGTCTATCTGGGTCTGGAGGTCGGTTATGAATTCCGTCTGGTACTCCTCGCCCTGGGCACTGTAGCTGTCCCGCAGCGCCTGTATGCCGGTGAGCTCCCGGTTCAGGACACAGAATGCCTTCTGTTCGTAGACGGTGTTCCCATCGTCCGACCGTCCGTAGTCTATCATGACGTATGAAACCGCGTCGAGCCCGCATTCTATGTATGGCAGGCCGTTGTTGTCGGAGCTGAATGGTATGTATGTGAACCCGCACACGTTCCTGTATATCCTTTCCGCCATCCCCATTAGCACGCTTTTTTCCAGTCCGTAGCTGAACATGTTCCCCTGTATGATATAGTTGTTGCTCCCGGTGCCGTCCCCCTCCGTGTAAGAGACACCGCCGTCATCCTCGGAACTGCGTATGGTGACCATGTCAACCGGTTTTACCACGAACTCCTCGTGGCTCAGTGCCTTGTAAAATGAAAAACATTCTGCCCGCATCCCCGACTGCGCCACGCTGCCCGGAAAGAGCTGTCCGGATGGGAACATGGCTGCCGAGGGGTATGGGGCTGTCATTCCTGCCGCCTGCACCCCGGTGCCCGGAAAGAGCCTGCCTGACGGGAACATGGTTACCGAGGGATATGGTGCCGTTGTCCCTGCCTCCGCCCCGCCCGGGGGGATGCGGTACTCGAACATGCCCTGCCGGTTGATGATGCCGAACACGCCGTTTATCTGGCAGACTGCCCTTATGACGGAGACCGCCTGCAGGCTGCTCGGATTGTACTGTTTTTTTATCTGCACGCCGTCGTTTGGCAGGTCGGTCTCCACCTGTTCAAGGCCGGCGTATGCGAAAAGGCTGTCCCGCACGTCCCTGAGCGTTACCGGGAACTTCAGGGATTTGTACCATTCTGATACGTTGGTGTTGCCCTTTGTGTACAGTTCGTCATAGGCTATGATCTCTTTTGTTGTCCTGTTTGCCTGCTTCACTGCCGAGTCCACTACTCCATGAAACAGCGGTATGACATCATCCGGATGTCCATCCGTATATATTTCCACCTCAATCCTCTTTCCCTTAACATCCACTGAAAGGTTCTCGATATCAATCTGGAATATGCTTGCAATGCCGCCCACGAACTCCACGCTGTCCCCATCAAGGACGGATTCTTTTAGCCGCATGCTGTCCTGGTGCATGTTTTTATGGTCAATCTGCAAATCCAGCTCCGGGAACCTTATCACAAGGTGTTTGTGCCTGCTGTTACTCTTATACTGCTCCTTTACTGTATCTGGTACATTCAATGCCATTTCCCCCTAATATTCTACAAATGAAAATTTACATGGCTTGTACACCAGTTCCCCGCCGGCGGTTCCTCCCGGTTTCCATGTCATGTTGGAATCAAGGTAAAAATGTCCTGTCTTGTAGCACCTGTTTTCCATGTCATAATAGCTGCACATGGCATCCCTTTCCTGCGGGTTCAGGTAGTTGCCAACTATGCCCTCCGTGATTTCATCCATCTCCGTTTCATACAATGTCCCCGTCGAAAAGTCAACCGTCGTGCGGGTATGCTTCTGCGTATTCCGCTGTGTCACGCCGTCTCCGTCCGAATATGAGTTTACATCCAGCCTCCTGTTTGGTGCGATGTCCACGGAATCCGCATCTATGTACTTATCAGGGAATGTGTAATTCCCAAATCGAAAAAGGTATCCCCCGTATGCCATATGTCAGTCCCACCTCTTATTCTTTGGCTTGTTTTGGATGTTGTATTCATTTTTTACTGCCCTGTATGCATCCCGCTGTTCAACTGTGGCTTTCAGCTCAAGCCCCGCAATCAGCGTGGCAAACGCGTTGACCGCCTCCATCATGATGCCCCTCGCCTCCGATGCGCTCAGTCCGCCTCCCGCGTTCCCCTGCGCACCCGTCTTTTCAATGATTTTGTCCGCAATGGCGTCACGCCATTCCAGGTTCCTGTCCAGCGGTACCACTGCCTCTTTTTTGTTGTTCTCTCCCATCATTGCAAGGGTGGGGGAACTGATGATTCCGCCCTTTGCGTACCATTTGACGCCAAGCTTCGGAACTTGCGGCGGGTCAAGACTGAACTTTCCTATTATCTCAAAGTGCGGGAGCTTTATTGACGGAAGCTTCCATTCAAAATTAAAGAAATTCTTTATGGCATCTATTGCTGACCTGACGGCATTCTTTGCGGCATTTATTTTCGTGGAGATGCTGTCCTTTATCTTGTTGAATAGACCAGAGACAAACTCCGACATCTCCTGCCCACGCTTCTTTGCCGTCTCCACGGAATTCCTGATGGACTCGCCTATCAGGGTGAAAAAGCCCTTTACCGTCTCCGCAATGATTTTAAACCTGTCCCCGGCTTTGGCTATGTCGTCAACGATTGCCCTGAATATTTCCTTGAACCCATCCACAATTTCACCCATGCCTGACCAGCACTTTTCCCAGTCGCCTGAAAAAATACCAGTAATAAAATCAATCAGGCCGCCCAGTATGTCCAGCACGCCGCCTATTGCATCCGCGATTGCACCGAATGCATCCAGCAGTGTCTCCCCGATTACCTTTACGATTGGCGCCAGTATTGGTATGAGTGTTGAATGTATCCACTCTGCAAACGGCACGACGACATTCTGCCAAAGGACGGATATGCACTCTGCCAGTTTCCCGAACAGTTCCACTCCCTTGTCAATCATCGGCTGCACATGCTCCTGCCATACCTCGCTGAACTTGTCTGCCAGCCCATCAAGCACCGGTGCCACATACTGGTTGTAATTGTCAAGGATTGTCCCGAGCAGCGAGCTTATCCCATCAGCAATCCCTTCAAATGCCGGTCTTATTTTTGTATCATATACCTCAAATATCTTGTCAAAGGTTGCCTTGACGGATGTATTGAGGGTCGACAGGATGGTGCTGACTGGCTTCAGTGTGTTTTCCAGTGCTTCCCTTATCCTGTCCTTGTTGTCCACAATGGGCTGCACAATACAGTTGAGGATGTCCCTTTTGAATTCAAGGCCAAGCTGAATGACCCCCATGAAAGCGTTGCTGAAAATCCCGATGATGCCCGCCGTGCACTGTTTAGCCGCGTCTCCCCGGAATGCTTCAAAAATATATGCAAATGCCTCCGCAAAATTCCCGCCAAGCGCGGCAATCTCGCCTGTCGCATCAAAAATCCCTGCAATACGTGCCTTGATAAACCCGCTGTCCTGCTTCAGGTAATAATCCATCCCGCCGACAAGGTTTTCTATAATGGTCTGCCCCACACTTGCGGAAGCCCCCACAGCCTGCCCCAGGGCATATGCTATCCTGTCTGCACATTTATTTGCGGAAGCTGTGACCTTAGGGTCTGTGAATATGTCGACAAGACTGTCCCTTATGCTTTCAAGGTGTTCTTTTGTCCGTTTCAGGCTTGCCTCAAAGTCACTGCCAAGCCCTGCCTTAAAACCATCCCTGAACAGATTACCAAGTTCTTCCATGCGCCGTTTGATATTGTCAAGGACGGTGTTTATCTGCTGCCCTGCCGCCTGTGCCTCGTCCGCCCCCTCTGCCAGCGAGCCGAAATCAACACTGCTGCCTGCGGCGCCAGATGCAGAGCCGGAACCGGAACCGCTGTCAGTCTGGTTGTTGAGCTTGTCGAAGCTCATCAGACCCTTCATCTTTTTTGCTGCCTTCTCTGCGGCGTTGCCTGCCCCCTCCGTGGCGCTTTCAAGCTCCCCTGCCGCTTCTGCTGCCTCCGTGATTCCTTCGCCCGGTGAGGACTTGTTTCCAGTGAGGAGCTCTGTCAGTGCCTTGAAAGCATTGGCAAGTGTGGAAAGCTTTGAGATTGCCGTATTGATTATCTTGATGACCGGGGTCAGAACATTGATGAGACCCTGTCCCACCGTCGCCATAATGGAGTCGACCTGTAGCTTCAGAATTCTTACCTGATTTGCCCATCCGTCAGAGGTTCTTGCAAAGTCTCCCTGTGCCGCCGTCAGCTGCTGCTGCACAAAGGCATAGCGCAGCGCCACCTTTTCCGTCTCCGACATGGCGGCTGTCGTCTTCCCCCAGCCATTTGCAAGCGCATAGGAGTCAAGCGCCGTCTGCGTCATGACGACGCCAAGGTCTTTGAGGGATTCGGTCTCGCCCGTGAATACCGACTTCAGCTTCGTGTATGCCTCGTCCTGCGAAAGGTTATAGAATGAAGCGACATCCCCTGCAAGCCCTGTCAGCGTTGTCCCCATGTCGTATGCCTGTTTCTCCGTGAACCCGAATGCCTTTGCCATGGCGCCGAATGTTCCGGTATACTGCTTTGCCATGGTTTCCGACAGCCCGAATGCTGCCGCCGCGCCCTTGGCGAACTTGTCAACCTGACCTGTCATCTCTGGAAACGTGACGTCGACCACATTCTGTACCTCTGCCAGGTCGGAACCCAGTTCCAGGCATCTGCTGCCAAAGTCCACAAGTTTTTTGACGGAGAATGCTGCCGCGATGGCAACCCCCGCCTTCTTTGCAATCCCCTGTATGCCCTGCATCTGCCTGTCAAAGCCGTTCCTGTTTACTACCAGATTGAGCCCGATATCCCCTACGCTTAGTGCCATTTTTACCCACCTTTCTACCAAAAGACAGGCACATTGGCACAGCGTCTTATATTCTTAACTCAAAAACTTTCCTACATTCCCTGTTCTTACATTTCAGGTAGATTCCCCTGCATGCGGCATCCTTTGACCGGAAAACATTTACGTATCTGCCGCAATATACACACTTTACCTTTTTCCTGTTTCCAGCCCCTGCCTTATCTTCTATTTCAACCATCTCCTGCCAACCTGATAAATGCATTCTTTAACTGTTCAAGGATGTCGTCCCTGTCATCAGGTGATGCATTTACCTTCCTGTGCCTGCTCCTCCACTCATTCCTGACCCTGTTTTGTTCTGCCGTGAAGTATTTCAGGATGTCCCTGTCCTCCTCTGCCCTGACTGATACAATCCTGCCAAGCGGTGTGTCCGGTCCCAGCCCGACGAGAAGTGCCTTGAATTCATCCCATTTCATGGTGTCCAGCTGTCTTGAAAGTCGGATCCCATACTGTGCCTGAAAAGAAGCCACAACAAGGTCAAAATCCTCTATCAGGTCATAGTATGGGTCACTGCTCCCCCTGGCTGTCTTCCCCCATGATAAGATCCATGGATTCCTCTATCATTTTCATGAAATCCTTGAATGGCAGTTTCAGCCTGTCTATCCTCTTTCTATCCTTTTCACTGTATAGCTTTTCGTATGCTTCAACTGCTGCTGTCGCCTGATCCTTGCCTGAAAATACCCCCATGATTTCCAGCATTGTCCTCGCATCTGCATTTACCTCGAACTCCTCATCCTTTATCCTTATTTTGGGGTTTTCATCAAAACTGAGTTTGTCCGTGATGTCAACTACCCTTGCCATTGTTATAATCCTCCCTTGATTCTGTCAGGGCTGTAAGTTTCCTTCGCAGCCCTGATTCTGTTTCTTATACTGCCGGTGTCACCTTCGGTTTTCCGTTACTCAGTGCCTCAAATTCAAGCGGCGCAACACCGGTGGAATCCCCTGCACCGATGTTCGTCACGTTAAACACGCAGTCCTCGAACTCTACAAGCGTCCCATCAGGGAACGTCCATCCGAGATAGCCCTCCGCATCCCTCCCATTCAGGAATGCAAGCCCTGCAATATAATCATTACCAGGGTCGCCGACATTCCGTTTTCCATTGATGCTGATTGTGACGGACTTTGCTGTCAGGAGGCGTCTCGACCATCCGCCCTGGTCAAATGGTTTCCACTCCTCGACGCCGTTGTCAAATGACACGCCGAATGTCTCCATGTCCGCTATGCCGGTTGCGGCATCCTTACCCGCCCCGACCTTAAACTGGTTTTCATACACCGGATACACCCCGGTTCTTGTTGCTGACATTTCATAACTCCTTTCAATACTTGTGCGCCGGGCGTCAGTCAGTTCTGCTGACATACTTCATTTGGACGCCCATGTGCATAATAGACAAGGCATTCAATCACGTATTCATGGATGCCGTTTTCATCCGTACCGACTGGTATGGGTTCATCGTATGTGACAACCATGAACTTGACTGTCTGCCCATTGACTGTTTTGTCCCTACAGGACAGCAGCGCTTCCTGTAGGGCATTTGCGGCATCCTCCGATTCTGTCGGTGAACGATTCCAATGAATCAGAAAAGAAATGGATTTTACCCCATAGGAGCTGTTTTCCATTCCCCCGATTGGTATGTTCCCCTGCTGCCTGTTCTTCAGAGGATAGGTTCCTATGGACTTTTCCCTTTTGGCGTCCAGCTGCCCGCAATAACAGTTGTCATCCGCTGCAATCCCTAACGATGCCACATAATCCCTGATATCCCTTAACCTCATCATAGCTCTGTGATTCTCCTGTATCTTTCGGCAAAGGCCTTCTGGCAGAAATTCTGGTGCTTCCCGCCCGGAAGCCAGTCCTCATACCATTTCCCTTTTGCCTGGGGGTTCTCACCCTTGTCAAAATGGTACTCCGGATGGAAGTAGAGGCGCCTTGCATATGGGGTCGAGGATGCAAGCACCGCCCTTCCTGACTGTATATCCGTATAGTCCACAAATGTGCTGTCATTCTGTAGGTTTCCACTGTCAAACGGCATGACCTGCGCCTGCACCACTTCCGTGTGCAGTGCCTCCGCTGTCTGCTCCAGCGCCCTGACCTGTGCCCGCTCAAGCTGCCTTATCCGTGGAAAATTCATCCTGACTGTTGAATCTGCCCGCATCATACCACCTCCAGTCTGCAAAAATTAACACTCCCATCAGGGTTTCTTGACTTTGTACCCTGCACAATCCTCCTTTGGACCCCGAACACGGTCACCGTCCCCCCGCTGATGGATGGCAGTTCTGGCGCGATATCGCCCGGAATCAACGCCGTACCTGTTATCTGTACCACCTTTTTCTCTGCCGTAAATATGGTCTTTGCCCTGTCCTGAAAATTGCATTTTAAATCTGCCTCGACTTTCGTGCCGGATTCTCCATACTTGTCCAGTCCTTCCCCCTCGATTTCCACATGGATATCTGTTTTGCAGAGTCTCTCGGGTACAAGGCATGGGTATTTCATTTTACCATCTCCTTCCTGCAAGCCGGCAGCAGAGTCCTGTCTGCTGTAGCAGCTGGTAAGTATCCCGCTTCATTGCAACGCCATTGTTTACCATGACATTCCATGTGCTGCCAAATTGTACGGATACGCCGTTCAGGCTGTACGATGATATTACGGTCTCTATCATGTCTGCATTTTCATACTCGAAATCTGCCTGCTGGCAACAGGCTTCCCTGACAGCTTCCTGCTGAAATTCCGTAAGGCTTGAGATTCCTCGCCCCACAATCCTGTTGTATGTCAGGGAATCAATGTGCCTGCTTGCCGTCTTGAGATGCCTTACCAGTTCTTCCTCTGGTATTGCGTTGCCTCCATACTCAACCCTGTAATATTTTTCATCCGCATATGGTTCGTATGCCATCGTATCACCCCCTTAGCCCGCTGCCGGTTCTTCTTTTGTCTTGCCTTTTACTGATGATTTTGCCTTTGTATCCTCTTTCTCCGGAAGGCTGTCCTCCTGTAACTGACCCTGCCGTGTCAGCTGCTGTTTCAGGTTGTCATTCTCATCCGTCAGGTTTTTGTTTTCCCACTTCAAGCTGCCATTTTCATCCGTCAGGCTTTTGTTTTCTCGCTTCAAATAGTCATTTTCATCCGTCAGGACTTCCAGCCGCTCCTTCAGGACATTGTTTTCGTCTGATACGTTATCTTCCATGGAAAAATATTTTTTCAATTCGCTATTTTCGCTGACTACCCTTGCGTACTCGTCATAGGGTACTGTCTTTCCCCGCCCATACGCAATCACGGCATTGTCCTCGTCCCTGATGTCATACCCCCTGTCCACATAGTGCTTTTTCTGGCTCTCATCAATCAAATATTCCTTATTTCCCAAGACTGCCTTCATAACTTGTCCCTCCTCATGCATCCACATTCATTGCGCAGCCTTCCACCTTCCGTTCCAGAAGGAAAAGGTCGCCAAAGTTGCGGTTCTGGTACAGATAACCATCCGCTGTCCGCGAATCCGTCCCAGGCGTAAATACCTTAATGTAGCTGTATTTGTCGCGACATACAACGCAAGTGGGATGAATCAGTATCCAGTTAATCTGTTTTGCATCCTCCGCCGCAACGCAGCCATCCGTGAAGTCATACCTCGTCTTCATCCTCGCTGAAGGCACCATTTTGATTTCCACGTCATCAATGCTGTGTACCTTACGGTTAAGTGTAACAGGCGTACTGACGCTCACAACACGCTGTAAGCCTTCTGCCTCTTTCATCATCTTGTTCATTTTCGGCGTGACATAAATAATCCGTCCTTCCTCCGGTACGCCTGCCTCATCCATCCTGCTCATTTCCTCGTCAAACGCATCCAGAAAGACTGCCGCCGTGATAGCGGTGCTGTCAATCCTGCCGCCAAACGTGGTCAGCTCTGCATGAAGCTTTGAGTACCTGTAGGAATCCTTCTCCGGTATTGCCTGTTCTTCCTCAAACGTATTCTGGATATTGGCAATGGACAGGGTAAGATTTGTCTCGTCAATATCCATGGGATCAATAAAAAATTCAATGTCCCTGTCATGCTCCAGCTTTTTGGGCTCCCAGTCGTTTGCCATTGTCCCCGCGTTGAATCCGGGCGTCCTTGTGTGGTCTTTATATCCGGACAGGGTTATTCGAGGAAGCTTGATGGTCTGCGCATTTAAAAATGTAATCTGCTGGTTGCTCTTTGTGAGCGCGTCCGAGCAGAGGCTCTTTGCATACTTCTCCTGCAAAAGATTCGTAAAACTTTCGGCGTATTCATAAACTGCCATTTTTCATTTCTCCTTTCTCCTTGTCGATCAGTCAGGACAGCCCAAACGCACGTCGGATTTCCTTGTCATCGGGCTGGTTCTGGCTTCCACCGCCGGACGTTCCCCCGATCTGCCGGAAACCCGCGCCATCTTGTTGTTTTGACTTTAACTGCGGCACATCCTCAATAACTTTGTTCAGTGCGTTCCTGACTGCCTCATTGTTGATTTTCCCATCCTGTCCTGCTGCCTGACTAAAATCTGCCATCTTCAGGAGATATGGGATTGTCTTTGCATCAATTCCCATGCCGACTGCTTCCAGCATTGCCGTGTTTTCAATCTGCGACTGCTGTATCTGCGCCTGTGCCTGCGTAAGCTGTGCCTGGATGGCATCCACATCCGGCTGGTTCTTCGCCTTCTCCGCCTTGAATGCGGACATTGCCTGCTCTGCCTCCTGCTGGCTCAGTCCCTGCTGCTTAAAATACGCCTTTAATGCAGTCTCCTCCTTGGCTGCCAGCGTGCCGTCAAGCATCTGCTGTATCTTGGCATAGTCAATTGGCTGGGCTCCGTTTGTGCCGGCACTTCCCGCATGTGCAGTTCCGGACTGTCCGGCATTCCCTGCATTTGCAGCTCCAGGCTGGTTTCCGCCGTCTGTCCCGCCCCCTCCGGCAGGCTCCGCAAAAAACTGTAGGTTCATGGGTAATAATCCTTTTTTCATTCAATACCTCCATTTTTAGGGTGTCACCCTGTAAAATCCATTGTCATCAGTGTCACTGCCCACGCACCTTTTACCCTCGTATCGTGTTTGGAGCACTCATCTGCACATAAAAATAACAGCCTGTGAAGCTGTCTTTTAAGAGCCTGTCTGTTTCTTTGGTGCCTGCGCCGGCGTCTCCGTCTCATCTGCCAGACGCAGCGCGATAAGCTGTTTTCCCCTCTTTTCGTCCACTTCCATGACTTCACCTTTCGCCCTCAGGCGTAGGCTGTCCGTTTTGTCAAGGAAATCCCCCCTTACCCTGATATACATTCCATCACCCCCTTGCTGTTGCGACGTCGCAATTATATTTGGACATAAAAATACCACCGCGCCGATGATGGCTGGTGGTATTTTAGATATTTATATTTACCCGCCCCACTATTCCTTTGCCACAGGTATCACACAAAAATGCGGCATCATTTTTCTTACGGATTTTTCCCTTGCCACAATAAGGACATGGAATTACTCCTCCGTTTCGTAACTTCTCCATTCTTTTTATGTGTTCTTCTGCCTTTTCAACTCCCATAAAATCACCTCCAGGGCAAATCCTTATAAATTTCATTCTTATTTACTGCCCTTATTATATCCCTCATCAGATTTGGTGTCAATTCTATACCATCATATTTCATTTCTTCCAAAAAACAGAGAATTTCTTCTTTTCTTGTTCCTTTATGGCCAAGCCTGTCATGGGCTGCCTCATGAATAACTGTTTTCACGCTTTCATGAATAGATTTTGTTTTATCTGCATAAATAAGAATGCTTCTGTCTATCGGATCATATTCCCCAAATAAATCCATTGGATTGTCAACATTATACATCATATATATCGGGATATTCTGTTGCCTGATGTAATCATACGCATCTCGCCCCACCTTATTCTTCTTGAGCGCTTTTATAATATTATGTGGTCTAATTATGTCCGTATTTTTTCTGTCATCCCTTGAGCGTACAAATGATGTAAACATCTCCTCGTCAATCGGATATTTATAACTGCTTGCCACATTATTCCATGTTTCTTCCCTCTGCCGGTATATTCTTTTGTTCTCATTATCCAATGAATTTTCTGCAAGTCTCTGGTATTTCTCCTGCTGCCGTCTGGCATATTGTTGTTCCTCAGCCTCTTTATTCTGCTGTTCTATGTCCTGAATCTCCCGCCGGGTGAATTTACTGTCGGGCGGTGTGCTGATTCCCTCAAAGTAGGTCGTGTGTCCGTCCTTGCACCGTGGATGGTACAGTCCTGCTGCCACCGCGGTACTCATGAGCGGGTAATTTCCATCGGATTTTTTCCCGCCGCTCCACACGTCGTCTATCATTATCTTTCCTACCCATGGCAGGCACCTGGGACAGGGATTGCCGCGCTTGTTCATGATTACGGTGGATATTCCCCACTCCTTCCTTTTTTCCCCCTCCCCTGTCAGGTAGGCGCGCTTGCAGGCTGTCCGGATTGCCATGTCCGCATAGTCTGCCAGCGTATGGCGTGCGCCGTTTGCATATTCCACACAGTTGAGTCCGGCAGAAAGCATGTCCTTTGTCGCCATGTCCACGGCCTTCTCATAGGTTCCCGCACCTGTGTTGGCATATACCTGTGCATTGAACAGGATCTGGCGGTACTTATCATCTGCCATCCTCAGGATTGCGGTCTCGGCTTTTTTCATGTCATCCGTGGTGGCTTTTATCAGGGCTTCGATTTTCCGGTCATTTGTACGGAAGAACTGTGCGGTCAGGGTATCACCGGATTTTTTTGCACCCCTGAAGCCGTTCCTGATGGCTTTCAGGATTTCTATCTCCTGCTCCATGCCGCCGCTCTCCCTTGCAGTCCTGATTAACCCATCAATCTGCCTGTTTATGTCGGCAAACTGGCTTCCGTACTTCTTCCGGTTCCTGATTTTATATTGTTCCAGCCTTTTGAGCTGTTCAGCCTGCCACTGTGACCATTCGATGCCCAGTTCGTTTTCCTCTGCCTTATGGCGGTCAAGGTTCCTTATCATGGAGGTCATCAGTTCCCTTTCAATGGCATCAAAGGCTTTTGCGATATCATACTCGCCCATGGTTACCCCTCATTTTTATGTATTTTGAACCCCTGCTGTTTGAACTCCCTTGTCAGCTTTTTTAACTGTGTCTTGCTGTCACAGTGGTCATTGCGCAGCTCTGCATATCCGTTTTTTTCAACCGCATATATCCCGAATGGCACCTGTTCACTTGCTACCTTGAGCAAGCCCTTGTATTCCTTCCTGCTCATGCTGTATATCCTGTTCATTACCTTTACCTGCATTCTGGATTCCCTCCTCGATAAAACTTTCCGCATTTTCCCTTGATATTCCCAGCGTAGCCGTTATGATAGAGATGGCTTCATTTCTTGAAACGCTTCCATCCTTCACCATTTTAATGACATTCATAAGCGATGCAATCTGTGCCCCATTCAATGTGGCTGTTTCCAGCTTTTCCTCCACCCCGTCCATATTGACAGCTGGTTCTTCAAGCCCTGCAATTCCCTGCTCTGCTTTCAGCCTTGCAATCTCCTCCTGCTTCCATACATCCTCCTTGCTGTCCCCATACAGTTCCTCTACACATGCCTCTATGGACATGATTCCCTGTGTCTTGCCCTTTCCGACCGTCTCCACCTGGCTCTCAAAACTTGGATTTGCGTATTCCCCAAATGGGATTGTGACATTTACCTCCTCAACTGCCCTGTTGATGTTCGTATTGTAGGCATTGATGCAGGCTTTTATAAGCTGTGGCATCGTCTCCTGTACCGCTTCAATAATGGCATTCCTTGTATATAAGGTCGTTTTCTCCTTTTCCCGCTGTGCCTCCGCGTTATCCAGCTTTTTGACGTCTATTCCCAGCGTACTCGGGGAAATGATGCCCTGCAGGCATAAGTCCAATGCTGTCATGTACGACGCCAGATAACTTTCATGCGGTATGTCGGGCTGCTCCAAGTCAATTTTATTAGATGTCCCTTCTGACATATCGTTATCTGTCCTTATGTATCTATTGTCAAAAGGATTCGGCTGCAAAATTTCTCCCGTGGCAGAGTTTCTTGGCAGGAAGCATTCAGGAATGTATTCCTTTGCCCGCCCTGCCCTCAGCGCGTCCATCCACTGGCTCCAAACTTCATCAAGCGCGTCAAAACTGTCCAGCTTGCCATCAAATATGGATCCGCCGCGTCCCTTGAACTTTCTGCTTTTAAATATGCTGAATGGTACTGCCATCATCAGTTTTTTGTCGAATTCCCAGTCAGACAGATGTCTTGTGGCACTCACTGTCTTAAAATCAACCAGGGAGTCCCCTTTGTACAGTTCATTTCTGATATACCCACGCCCATAGTGCTCGTGCAGGGTGTATCCATGTCCACTGTCAGTATACGGCGTCTTAAAGATAATTTCCTTCACCCTGTTCCTGTTCCGGACAATCTCAATCTGCTCCCCCGGATACCACTCAATAATGGGATATTCGCTCATTTCCGTGTCGATTGTTATCTTAAAGGCGCCATCCCCTATATACAGTACCTCCTCCATGAACTCCTTCATCATTTTGCGGAATTCATTATCCTTTTCTATCTGCTTCCACAGCATTTTATGCTTTTCTTCTGTAAACTCATATTCATTCATGTCAGTCAGGACAACCGAGGTAAGGACCCTTACCATTAATCCCGGAAGCCCTGTGTGTATCTTGCGCATTTCCATGCCGGGCGTGCATCTGCTGCCCCAGAACTTGTATTTGTCCGTGTATTCTGTCAGGCTCTGGTACAGCTGTTCCAGTTCGTTGCCGTCCCCACGGAACCAGATGCGGTTGCGTATCGCGCCCATCTCAAAATCGAGCACCTCGTTTATCTGGATATTATAAGGGCTTGCAGGGACGATGTTCAGCCACGTCCTGATTCCCTTCTTAATGTTTTCGCTCATTTTTTGTATCAGCCCCACTTTCTTTTCCCTCCTCAAAACCGATTAGATTGCGGTATGGTATCCATGCGTACTGGCTGGCATTGATGGTATGGTCGTTTTTGTCCTCGGGCTTGTCCTTTTCCTCATCCCAGCTGTATACGTCTATCTCATGCAGATGGCTGGTGCAGCTGTCGGTGACCAGATAGCACCCCTGCTGTATCCAGCCGAGCTGTAGGTTGATTCTGTCAAGTATCGTGACCTTTTTGTAGGAGTCAAGGAAATTGTAAAGGCAGCCGTGAAGCCGCTTGTACTTTTTCAGCTCCGTGATGGTTGCCTGATCTGCATTGTCAATAAACACGTCCTTTGCAAATCCCCACTTGGTGCGGCACATGTCAAGGAAGCCTATGAATTTGACCGCCGTGTCTGACGGCGCAAGCGGCACGGTCAGTTCCGCGTTGTTGTATGTCTTTTCCTCCAGCGTTATCAGCTTCCTGTCCTCGGTCACCGCCTGGAATACCATGGCTATTGTATCTGGTGATTTGCTGGAATAGGCGGTGTCAAGCCCTGCCGTGTACTTCCGGATGCGGATTCTGCCGCCCCGGATCTGCTCCTGTACCCACTGCTCCGTCACGACGTTCCTTTTCCTGTCAAAATTGGAAAATATCAGCCCCGTCGCCTTGCCCCGCAGCCCCTCTATCTTGTTTTTCCAGATTTTTGTGCCCTTGGGCGTATTGCTGATAATCCTGTTGAGTTTTTCTTCCGGCAGTCCCAGATTATGCGTAAAGGAAAAGAACCAGTGCACCCATCCGGGCTTCGGTTCTTCCTTCAGCTCCTTTCGTATTTCCTCCGGCGTCTCATCTGCCCACTCCTGAAGCGGCCTTGCATGATTCACGTACTCTGCATAAACAGGAAGGTTCGGGTCGTCCGGATTCAGAGTCGCCATGAAGTAGTCGCTCCGCATGGCTGACTCGCGGACAAACTCGATATCCGCCGTGTTAATCTCGTCTATGTACAGGCATCCATATTGTCCGCCAAGGGCATCCTTCCATTTCTTTTTGTTCCCATAGCCGACCACGAAGATGATTTTGTCACCGCCGGATGCATGGAATACCAGGTGCGGCATTTTGTATGACTTGCTCCCATTGCCGTTGTAGTCAACCAGGATGCCGAAGTCGTCCAGGATGCCAAGGTCCTTGTTGATGATGTTCTTCTCCGCCGCCCCGGTGTCGTCTGCCGCTATGATGTGCAGCTTCTTGGGGGACTGGGCGACCTTCAGCATGAACTTGAACAGCCCTACCGTGGTCTTTCCTGCCGCCGTCGTTCCTTCCAGAAATTCGACGTGGGCATTGCATCTGATGAACGCCTTGTATTTGTCAGACAACAGCAGTGCCTGTTCACTCATCATCCCCACCACGCATCTGCGCTATGATTCCGTCAAGCTTTGTCTGCTCAACGGCCAGGCTGCCTGAAACATTTGTATCCGTCTTGGTTGAATAGCCATAATTGGACATCCATAGCCCTGCAAGCTGTGCCGGGATGATTCCGAGTTCAAATTTTTTCCTCGCATCCACTTCGCACTCTTCCTTCATGCGCGTAACCGTGTCAGCAAACTTCCCATCATTAGCGTATCTCTCATAAAATGCAGCACGTGATATCCCTGTAAACACGCAGAATCCCTCTATCGTGTATGTTATGTTGCGTCTTAGTTCCTTGCTGACAAATTCGGAATTTTTTGCGCTGAAATCATGGGTAAGCACCATCTGGCTGTCACAGTCCGATTTGTATTCTTCCCATGCTTCTTCCAATACCTTCACACTATTAAATTTTCGTGGTCTGCCCATGAAATCACCTGCTTTCTGGTCGCGTTTATTGTTTGCTATACCAAAAAAGACACCATGGCTGCTACCATAATGCCTTTTCGGGAATAATGTATTCTGCTGATTAACTGACTACACAATAACATAGATTGAATGTGACATTCAATGACATTCTATGCCATTTTAAAATTTTTTAATGCCTGTGAGTGGATTCTGTGCACTTGTCTTTGACTTACTTTCATTTTTATTGCTATATCCTGCCATTTTTTCAGTTCTATGTAACGAAATATCAGGACATCCTTTTCATCTTCATTATCAATCTGTTCTATTCTATCAGTTATTTCTTTGCATATTTCGATTTGCTGGTATTTGCATTCCTGGTAATGTCTCTCCTCCTCATCCAGCAGGGCTGCGTAACCAGATAAGTCACTCTGGTTCCTGGCGTGTGGCATTCCGTCATTCAGTGCAGAGGGGAATATTTTATTCAAACGCAGTTCCTTTATTTTGATTTCGCTCCGTTCCGCTTTCCGGACAGCTTTCTCATAACCTTTCAAATACTCCTTTTTTTGTTCGATGTCTGTCAATCTTAATACCTCCCGCTATACATTTCCACTTAATTTGCTTGTGCCTTCTTTCACCATGGATTATAATATAACCAGCTGCCATGCCGGATGTCCCCAGTCTCCCTTGTTCTAATCTGGGAATATGTCCTGGCTGGCGGCTTTTTTATTATTCAGGTTGCATCAGCAGGCGCTGGATTGTCGTAAATATTGCCAGTAACTTCGCACCTATCTGCGATGGATTCATCAATAAAAAGATACTGCACTCCCATTTCACCCTTATGAATCCGGCAGAAAGCGGCGTGGGTCTCGTTGTATTCCACCTCGTCAGCCTTTTCCTTCCCGGTTACTTCGTCAGTATACCGGACAATGTCCCCCTCAAAAATCTTCCTGCCGTTCCTGTCGGTCATGCCTGTGTACTGGCAGACGGTTTTTGAATCGCAAATCCATTCATTGTGCCTGTCGTCCTTTATATGACAGGCATCTTCGTCTGCCATTGTCAGTAATCCCACATGCCATTTACCGCCAGTCTGCCCTTTTGCCCTAAACAAAATTTCCCTCATTTCCCACCCCTCCCGAGTTTCTTATTTTTTACCTGTTGTACTAAATTCCCCTGTTTAATCGTTCATCCCTGCCTTTAGTGCGCACATTGTACACAGCCGGCCTCCAAACATTTCTGCTTTCACCCCGTCCGGCAGCGGTCTGTCCCAGCACTCCCGCCCGCATTTTGGGCAGTTTGTCAGCTGCCAGTTTTCGCTTCCTGGTGCGGGTACGTTTTCCCTTAGCGGCATCATGAGGCAGCCGCCCCTGTCTGTCGTTTTCCTCGGTTCAATTTTCAGGGTCACTTTCCTTCCCCTCCTTCCCTTCCATACGCTGGCCGTTTTCCCCGTCCGCGCATCCCTGCCTGTTAATGCTGTAATTCCGGCAGTCCTGTATATTTACCGTGAAATTGCTGCAGTCCTGTATGTTTACCGTGAATTTCCCATTGTCCGATATGTCGACTGTAAATTTCTTCCCGTCTGTCATGTGCCTTGTCTTATTTTTCATTCTTACCCTCCGTTCTCCTGCCGGACATTTTTATCCTGTCCCATTTTGTTTTCCCATCCCCTTCCTTCCATCCTTTACTTATATCCCTGTTCTTCCGGTTTACTACAGCGTTCAAACCCTATTACCCATACCCACGGACTGGCTGCCCATCCATACAGGTTTTGCTGCCCTCCGGGGACTGTGGAATCCCATATTGCGATAAATTCATTTTCTGCCTGCATGCGGGCATTATCCGGGTCGTTGAATGCCTCCGGGCGGATGCACACCCCTTCGGACAGGAAGTCATCCAGCTTCATGCTGCATAACTTTTCTATCCTTACATCTTTAACCTTTAACCAGATGCGGGCAGCTTCCCGGGGCATATGTATGGAGGGATGCCACTTTAATCCATATGGTGCTCCTGCCCCCCTTTTCCTTTTGGCGGCATAATAATACTCTCCCGAAGCCGGGTTCATGCACCATTTTTCACGGACATACAGGATGTCCCCCGGCTTATAGTCTGCATAACTTTCAATGTAGCATCCATGAGACATCCAGCAGGGGGATACGCTGTAATCCTTTATATGCCCCTCCCTATCCGCATTATCCGTGGCAGGGTCTATCCATAATCCGCTGCCCTGGACATACCCCTGTTCGCTTGCCCTTTTGCGGTTATGGGGCATGACCAGACGGCGTGTCACCGTCTTGCGCCCATCCGTTACTGCCTGGACCATATCCGTGTTAAATAGTATTGGTTTTATCCTTACCAAGGACCTTCCACCACCTTCCTAAATCCTTATTCCTGTACAAGAAATTCTGCCATCAAGTATGTAATTTCTTCATAATTTTCATTTTGCAGCAGTTCAATATATGTTTCCGTGTCGTACTCCAATGCCTGTACTGCTAATTTTGCTATCCCCCATGCGCTCAAGTGCTACTTCCATTCAAATCCTTAACTAAATGGATAAAATTCTCTTGCCAACTGGTTAAGACATTCTCTACATAGATGGAAAGAAACTATATTATCATCCCTTTTACTCCTGTTAATGCTAACCTTAATTGTACTACAGTTTTTGTTCCCACAGGACAAACAGCTTTCATCACAATTAAATTTTGTAATCAGCATCTTTTTTTTCCCTGCCTTAAAGTCCTTACATTTTTCCGCAAATTTACTCACAGACGTATAAATCTTGCAGTTTTCTTTTTTTCCTTTATTAACACAATCTTTACAAAGCTTCATAAATTTATCTTTCTTAAATCCCTATATAACTGGCTTCCAGCTTTTTGATTTAGCATATTGGTTTAAATCTTCCTGCGCCTGGCCAAAAGTTTCTCTGCGCTCCATCTGCCGCATTCCTTTCCAGCCAACAGTACCATTATGTTTATCATCTTGGTAACGTCCTTTAAATGTTCCTGCCAGGTCACCCATAACCTTGTACTTCCAGCCACGAGAATCAGTCCAAACAATTACAAAATCACATACCGTTTCTTCCGACTTTCCCGGGCCGGCAGGACATGTGTGTTTATTTTCATTTATTTGTGGGCACATGCAACACCTGATTTCCCTTGCTTCCATATCACACCTCCAAATCCCTGTTTTATCCAATATCCTCTAACGTTATCTGCCTATTCGGCTGGGAATAATTCGTCCAGATAATTTCCCTCTTTTGGGAACCCACCTGTGAATACGAAACCGTTTCGTATCTGTTCCATTCAGCCAGCATTGAATTATAAAGTTCCGTGTCATACCCGCTTATGATGACATATCCCTTATGTCTTAACAGCATGTCCAGGAGTTCCCCGTGTTCCCTGTCACTCATTTCGCATCTGTACTGTTTCCCATGGCGGGTTTCCAGCATGTACGGCGGGTCACAGTATATCAGCACATTTTCATGGTTAAACCGTGGTATCAGTTCTGCTGCCGGTCTGTTTTCAATCTGTACTCCCCTTAACCGCTCTGCTGCCCGGACTATCCTGTCAGGAAGACTGCACCAGTCCCATGCTGCATATGCACGCTCCCTGCCCTGTATGTCACTCTTCCAGCCGACCTTTTCCCCGGTTGTTCGGAATCCGTGCCCCATGTCAAGCCGTATGTAAAAATTCAGGGCTGACTCAAACTTATCTTTCGGATTTTCCCTGTACGCCCCCTCGTAAGTTTCCCTGGCATAGGGTGTCAGGTATATCATCCTCGCCAGCCTTTCGGGATCCTTACGTATGCACTCGAACAGGTTGACCACGTTATTATCCATGTCATTTACCGTCTCAATATGCGACCGGGGCTTGTTAAACAGTACGGCACCACTCCCAAAGTATGGTTCCAGGTAGCTGTGGTGCTCCGGAAAGTGGCTGATGATCCAGTCCGCAAGCGACCATTTACTTCCCGGATATTTTATCACTGCCCTCACTTCTGTCCCCCCTTCCCCCCTCATAATCCCTGTTTACGCAAACTTCAGCTGGGGGCTGCCATGGTCTATTTTCAGGTTCCTGTTCCTTTCCCCCACCTTCAGGTATCCGCAGTTTGCTTCCACCAGTTTCTTCGCCATTACTGGCACGACGCTGTTTCCGATCCGCGCCACCTGTTCTTTTTGTGGATACGGCCTGTAGTCTATATCCCGGTCTATTATGTAATCCGCCGGGAATCCCTGCCCCAGCTTCAGTTCTTCCGGATTCAGCATTCTCAGGAAGATATCCAGTATCACATATTTATTTCCGAGGATTGTGACCAGCGCAAACCTGTCCCTTGTCACGATGGTGTGCAGCGGGCTGTCAATTTCCTGCCCTGTACCGCATCCGTAGTATTCCATAATAAACCGGCTTACCCAGGTACATTTCTGCGCTGTCTCCCTGTCAATTCCAGCCGCCCGCAGATCCTCCCATCCTGCTGCCAGAACAGACACGGAGGCGAAATGTCCGGGCGATGTGGTTATTGTAAGCACTGGATCCCTGACATCGCTTCCCGGGGCTCCGGAATTGTTCCGTAACATATATGGCATTACAACAGGCGTCACCACGTCGAATCCGTGTTTTGACGTCAGGGTAGGAAGCGGATCCTGTATCCTCTGCCCCCGGAAATTCTCCCCGCCATGGTTCACCTGTACGATAAATGGTTCCGGGCAGTTAAAAACAAATTTCTCAAGTCCTCTTGCTATCCTCCGCATCGTATTGTCTGCCAGTGGTTTCTTCCGCCCAAAGATCGACTTTCCCAGATCACACAAATCCAGATATTTGTAAATCGGCTCCCATGGCTTTAATCCGTTTATACCACCTTTGCTGTGTGTCGGTTCTGGCCACACAATACTGCGCCCGTCCCGCCGGAACACTGCATACCACCTTTTCCTTGTCGTTGGCGCGCCATAGTCTGCTGCCACCAGCTCCCTGCTGTCAAATATGTAGCCAATGGATTTCATGCATCTTATGAATTTCTGGTACTCCTCCCCCTGCCGCTCCTTTATAGGATATCCCTTTTTGTCAAGCGGCCCCCACTTCTGTATTTCCTCCACGTTTTCCATAATGACCACATCCGGAAGAATAGCCTTTGCGTGCTTGTATACCGCCCATGGCAGGATGCGCAGTCCCTGCTTCCTCGGCTTTCCTCCCTTTGCCCTGCTATGGCTCGTACAGTCCGGGCTCGCCCACATCAGCGCCACATGGCGGTCTTTTATGTATTTCTGCAAATCCACGCTGAAAATATCTTCCGTGAGGTGCAGCGTATTCGGATGATTGACGGTATGCATCCGGATCGCTTCCGGGTCATGGTTTATGGCGATATCCACGGGTCTTCCCAGCGCCATCTCAATCCCGACGCTTGCACCGCCACCGCCTGCAAAACAGTCAATTATCAGATCATTCATGTCATCCCCTCCCGCCCAGGTCGTTACCGCACCTGTCCTGTTTCATGTATATTCCCATGTAGGGCTTCCGGCGGAATACTGCCTTTGCATCCTCGGTCACGCCGTTCTCCTGCTCCTTCTGTTTCTGTCGCAGGAAGCGCCTTTTCTGCCCGTCCATCAGGTCGCCTGCCGTTATCTTTCTCATGTTCCACGCTCCTGTCCATTGTCTGTCCGCCCCGCTATTGACGGGTAACACCTGCGTATGCATTCCAGCGCAATTCTGTAATTCCTGCATTTTGCGGCATCCTGCTGCACGCCCGTCCTGCCGGGATATCCGATGTCGAAATAGCCCATTGCATCCCTTATCTCGGTATCCGTATAAATACATGCCCCCTCCGCGGCGGGCTCTGTACTTACCTCCCTGTACTCTGCGTCAATCACGTTCCCGCCGGCTGCCGCATCATCCCTGCCGGCGTCCGGGCTGGCATCAGGCTCTGCATCCCCTTCCGGCACGACATCCCCAAAATCCTCCACCGTAGTCTGTCCGGGCACCGGCATATAGGGCGCTTCCTGCACTTCCGGGTCAGCCGGGGGCACTGCGGCAGGTTCCCCGAGGACAAGCTCCCGGGTCTTTTCCATGATCTCCCGGTAGGTATAGGCGGTTATGGCAGCCTTCCCCTTCTCGTAGCTGCGCAGTTTTGCGCCCCTGTCAAACTCATAAAAGAACATGATGTTGATGCCGTTCCTGAATGTCCTGCTGCCGGCAGGGCTGATTTCCTCCGCGATGGTCTCCGGTGATGCCAGTCCTGCCGCCACGCTGCGGTAGAGGTCCATGTTTTCCTCCCAGAATGCCGCCAGCAGTGTCCCGAACGGATCCCCCTGTTCCTGCACCGGCCTGTTTCCGGTCTCCCCCGGTGCCAGAAGCTGCACCAGGGGAAGGCTGTCCTCCCGCTCCTTTTCCTCAAGCCGTCCCTGTTCCCTTTCCACCTTTTTCAGCTCCTTGACCTGATCCACTGTCGTTTCTGCCACCACCAGCCCCATGTCGCAGTCATCCACATTGAGCATCTCCTGTATCTTGCTGCGTCCGTATCCCCTGTATTCCGGTTTTATCTCCCGGCTGTTCCCGCCTATGGAAAATTTTGTGTTGATGTTCATGAAACGGCTGACCGTCGCTTTTGACAGTCCGTAGACACACAGCCCGAAATCATAGATGTCCTTAAAGTTTTCATGCATGTACAGGCACCTGTCCCGCATCTGTTTGAGGATGTACCCGACCACCACAAAGTTTTCGGAAGTCTCATCCAGCTTCTGCCCGAGTTCCTCCTTTAAGGATTTGTATTCCTGCTGCCCTGCCGGTTCTCCCAGTCCTGTCTGTTTCATCTTTCCTCCTATCCCGCAGTCCCCATGCGTGTGCGTCCTGCCTCCCCTGCTGCCATCCCGTCCGCAATCTGCTGCGCCTGCCTTACTGCCTTTTCCAGAAATTCCTGCACGTCCTCCGGTGCATCCCTGTTGTACGCCGCCCTGTTCTGTATGATGGCAAACTTCCCGTCCCTGTTCCGTATCTCCACCGTGCAGAATGGTTTCTGCGGCGCCTTCCTCCTGCGGATGAAGAGAATGATGCACTTTCCTTTTACTGCAGAATCATAATACCGGGCAACACAGTTGTGCTGCGTGTTCCCCTCCTTTTTAAAGTCCAGGTAGCAGCCCGGCACGGTAATCATGTATGCGGCATCCCGGTAGCAGAATGCGCGCTTGATCTCCCTCGCATTCCCGTGCATGATGGCATCACTTGCCTTAAGCCTTTCCGCCTCCGTCTGGTCTTTCCACGCGGTGAAAAGGACTGCCGCCTCGTCATGTGCCCGACGGATGTCCTGCGGGAAGAACACGGACCTGTCGCGCAGGTTCCACCCGATCTGCCGCACCATGTCAATGTAGTCCGTCCACAGGTGCTGGGACAGGTTTTCCCTGCTTCTACCGGATTCCACGCGGAGCTTTTCTTTTAAATACCGTATGATGCGGTGCGGCGTCTGGAGGTGCATGTAATCCATCAGGACGGATACGCCCATGTAACGGTCCAGCCACAGCACCTGTTCGTCCGTCAGCCGTACACGGGCTTCTGATGCCCTCTGTATGATGCGTATCTGCTGGTCCGTGGCATCCAGCCGCACCGCCTGCGCCATCCCCTCCCTTGTGAGTTTAAGGTATTCCCATGGTTTCAGGTGCTCCCCCGGATATTCCAGCCGCGTTTTTCCGCACGTGCCGTCAGTCCTTACCCTGTCACGGACAAACTGCCTGAGCCCCATCTTCCAGAATGCCTCATACGGAAAGCCCAGGTTCATGTCGCCAAGCACCGCCATCACGTTTACCCTGGTGTTTCCCATGCTTTTAAAGATTGCCGCCACCGGTATGTATTTCAGGCCGGTGTCCCGGAACAGCCTGCTGATGTTTCCCGTATACGGCACGCTTCTCGTGTATCCGTATCCGCCGGAACCATTCTGCCATCTGCCACGGTGGACGGATCCCTCGGCGCACCATCTTTCAATCCCGGTATTGCGGAACTCGCCCCACTCAAAGTCTTCCATCCTGATGATCCGGTCCTCCCCCGTCATGGTGAAAATCCTTCTGTAAAGCTCCATCGTGGAAACCTCCGGCACATAACCGGCGGAACGCTCCATCGTGATGTCCACCCGGAACTGCCTGTATACGAGGTATTCCCCGTCCGTGCACCCCTGCAGGATGGACACCGTCGTACCGGAACAGACGCGCTTTTGTTTTTTCCAGCTCTTAAATGTGGCGCTTATGCCGCAATGGCTGCATTTCCCGGCCATGTTGTGCACTGCATCCCCCGGGACCGGTACCCCAGACCGGCAGTGGGTACAGTACCCCGTCTTTTTTTCCCTGTGGAAAAAAATGCAGTGTCCTGCCGCCCGGTCACTGATAAACTTCATCCAGTCCGCGGGAAGCCTGTCCGGCACCGTGTCCATGTACCCGTCAATGACGTCTGTTACCAGCCTGTGCCGCCTTGTCATCTCATCCTTCCTGACCCCTGTCTGGAAGCTGAGCACGGCTGTCTCCACATCCTTCATATACCCGGTTTTCAGGTATCCGTTTACAAGTTTTAATGTCCCCTTCGTGGCATGGTTGCGCCCGCGGTAGGAATAACTGTACCTCCCGTCTCCGGTGGGCAGCATGTCAATCTTTGCCCTGCTCCACTTTTCCCCCGCCATGTCCCAGCTGATGAAGTCCTCCCGCCCCCGGTCAAGGAAGATGCGGAAGCGCGGCTCCCTTTTTCCGGCTGCAAGGTCCTTCCTCGTGAACAGGTCCACTTCCAGTATCCCCTCCACTGCGGATGCTGCCGCCCTGAAATAAAAGCGGGTCTCATATTCCATGTAACTGTACGTATGCCAGTCTGCCCATGCCTTCTTTTCCGTGCCCGTGTCCTTCCGCGCCATCCCCAGCATGGTGCGTGTGGCGGTCAGGGGTTTTTTATCCAGGAGTCCTGCCTTTCTCATCTGTCCGCACCCCCTTTGCCCAGGTAATACTGCCTGACCAGCTTCTTTGCGGTCCCCATTCCGGGAATGCCCATCTCCACTTTTACCTGTCCTATGCCCGATGCCCTGATGATGTCCTGGTCCACACGGTACTTTTTGCTGAACGACCAGCCGAGCAGGCTTCCAATGCATCCCTTCAGGCTCTTCCCCCTGCTGCGCACTGCCCGCGCAAACGCCTCGTCATCGCCGCACAGCGTCCTGATGTATTCCACCCAGTCCGCGACAATCTCCTCCGGTCTGAGTGCTGCCGCCTCCACGTCAATCCTGCCAAGCGCTGCCGTTGCGACGTCGCAACAGAGGTTTTCCGCTGTCCCGTCCAGGTACATGTCCACAAACCCGGCATCAATGCCGTTCTCCGCCGCGAGCCGGTACAGACCCTTATGGTCCCCCTCGTTTTTTAACCCTTCTGCCGTATCATTGATCTCCTCCATTGAACCCAGTTCCCCGAATATCTCATACATGCCGTCCCTCTCCTTCCTTTATCAGATTATTCTTTTACCTGAATATGCGCCGGGCATCCCTTACGGCGTCTCGATGTGGCAGATGTGGTCTTTGTCCCAGTAGACGTTCTTGCCGTCAAAGCTGCCGCCCGTCACCTTCAGGAGCGCGCGTTCCCCCAGCGTGACGTAGCGCTCTATCATGTCCACTGCCGACCGTGCGTCATGGCACACTGCCACGCAGTGCCCTGCCTCCGCCATGTCGCGCAGGAAGTCACGCTGTTCCCGGGTCGTCACGTTCCTCCCATACTTCATCTCTATGTACAGCCCGTGGTATCTCCCATGCGGGAACGGCAGGCATATGTCGGATATGCCCTTTTTCACCCCCATGCGCCTGAGTTTTGCCGCCTCCGCACCGTTGCGCGAGCCGCCGTTTGGTATGTGGTGCAGCCACCTCAGTTCCGGGTGCCTGCACTCCGCGCCTGCCGCCCAGTCCATCACGCGTACCTGTTCCGTGTCCTCGCTCCTCTTCATGTTTTGAAGTTTCATTATATGTCATCCCTCCCTTTCCCTGTTTTCACTGGCCCTGCCAGGTGCCTTTCCATATTGCCGGTGCCATGGGTCAGTCCGCGAACTGCATCTGCTGCCAGCGCTCGCCCCTGCCGCGCACCTCGCTTATCGCCTGCTGTATTTCGTCACTGTATGGGCGTTTCCCACTCGTGTGCACGAAATAAAGCGCATGCCCGGATGCGGCCCTGCACAGCTCGTCCCATTCGTCCGCGTACGCGACCGGCCTGCCCGCTGCCGTGCACCACCCGTTCCTCCGCCATCCGTTTACCCTGCCGCTGCACAGGCTTCCGCATACGTAGTCGTTATTGGCCACCATTATCACGGTACAGGGCTTTGCCAGCAGCCCGAGTGCCTCCGTGAGCGCGTGTATGTATGCGAGGTTCCAGTCACCATGGCACATGCCCGACACCGTCCGTGTCACCACCGTCCCTCCTGACAAACTCGACCACGGCACCATACCCCCTGTACAGGCTCTTCTTGCTTCCGTTGTCCGTTTCCATGTATATGTTTACCTTCGGCATTCCCCCGCCCCTTTCTTTCAGTGGCTTCCAGTTAGTGTTTTACTAATGCGGGGACACTTATCCACATTTTCCACATCATCCGCCGTCTCCTGCCCCCACCTTCCGCCGATCCTGATTTCGGAATAGCAGAAGTAGCTTTTCCCGGTGTACTGGTTCACGCCCGTGCGGATGCTGTCCTTGTCTATGTAGTAGCCCTCCCTTGGCTCCGGGCCCTCCAGTACTGCCTTCCTCATCGTCCAGTGGCTGTACTTCTTTTTCGTGCACACGTCCTCCGGGCGGACGAGGTTCCTGCTGGTCGAGTAGGAAAGGCACCTTTTCCTGTCCTCCTCGGGCAGGAAGCTCAGCTGCCCCTCGGTCTCGCTGTCGCCCGCCCCCCTTTTGCAGAGGTATGCCGCAAGCTGCCCGTACCCGCCCTCCGCGCGCAGGCTCTGGAAGTTGATTCCCGCCCTTCCCCAGAGCTCCTGGCATATGAGGTCGATGTCCTTCATTGTCCTCGGGCGGTTTATCAGGATATGTACGTGTATGCCGCCGTACCGCCCCACTTCAATCCTCCTTATCCACCTGAGCTCCTCCCCCGCCTTCCTGTACCTTGCGCCCAGCTTCCTTGTCCATTCCTGTACGTCAGCAAGGACTTCCTTTGATGTCCTGCGCGTGCCCCTCGGGTACTTCATCGTCAGCCACAGGTCCCACGGCCTGAAGTTCAGGAGTATCACCCTCCTCACCCTCTTCACCTTGTTCGTGTGGTTCTGCCTTTCCATCTGTTCGGGCGTTGCCTTTGTCCGCGGCGCCCGCTTCTCCCCCTTCGCCCCATAGTTGCCCATGAACGTGAATTCATGTTCCACCACGTCGCCAAGGTCATATATCTTCTCCTGGTACGCCATCCCCCTGCCTCCATGTTTTCGCTAACTTTAATATTTTAAGATTGTTTCCAAAGGTGCCTTTCACCTTGCTTTCTACGACACATGGTGGTATGATGAATATGCCATCCCCGGTATGTGGCATATCACATTTCTGCAGTGACAGTTCGTGGCTGTCACTGCCTTTTATTTCCCCCCACGGCGCATTTCAGGATATCGGCCATGTCGTGTGAATCCACGTATGGCACCGGCCTGTCCAGCAGGATGCATTCCCACTGTGCCCTGTGCACCCTGTCCCTGTCAAACAGCCCCTTTTCATCGGTTTCCTCCGTGTTGGCAGTCCCGAAGAAGAAGTTCATTTCCTCCCTGTCCATCTCAAGGAACACCGCCACGGAGGATGCCGTATGGTATGCAAACATTGCACGCGTGTATTCCCTCTTGTCATACAGCTCGTTGAATTTGTCCGCGAGGTTACAGAGCTTGTCCATGACCCCCGCCTCGTCCCTGCACAGCACTGCCGCCGCCCCCTTTCATGCCGGTTTCCGGCTGGTTTTTGCCGCCTTTTCCTGAAAAAAGGCCAAAAATAAAAAACGCACTGCCTGTTTTCATGTCGTCAGCCTTCTCTTTTCCGCATCCAGCATGTGCCTGAACACGTGGATGTCCGCCCTTTTCTTCCCGTCCTTCTTGTCATAGATGCCGATGTTTACGTGCCCGTGCTTCATCCAGCTCCTCAGTGTCGGGAGTGACACGCCCAGTTCCTGTGCCGCCTGCCTCGTCGGTACCTCCACCGGACTGCCCGCCTCCCCGGGGACTTCCTGTCCCTGTCCGCGGAGCCTTAGTTCGTCAATCAGTTCGCTCGTGCTTACCCCGCTCAGGTTTACTGCTGCCAATTTTCTCCACCTCCCCTGTTATGATGCCCTTCCACCCGCCGGGCAGCGGAACCACGCCGCCCGGTTCTATGTTGTCGGATTTCAATTCCCTTACCTTCGGGAGCTGCTCCGCCTGACATAACTGTTTCACTGTCACCTTTTCTGCCTCCCTCCTGCTTCTTTTTATGTCCCGAATCAACATTCCAGTGCGGGATGGTTACGCATGTATTATAAAACCACGTTCTTTCTGGTATTCCCGCTCAGTTCTTACCTGTTGGTTCCTTGTTATACGTCCTAAAGATATATTTATTTCCCGGAGAGAACCATCCAGATGCTTCAGGGTATCATTAATGCCCTGAAGTATCTCTGCCATTGACTGTTTTTCCTCCATCTTCCCTCACCCCTCTCCTACTTCGCCGCAAGTTCTGCCTCACCAGCTGCCATGCTGTCCTACCTTTTTGTTCTTGTCTTTTTTCGTCCCCTGCCTTATACTGTACTTACAGGTCACTGCCATGACCGAGTACATAGGAAAGGAGTCTCCAAATGAAACACATTAAATACGATTTTCATGATTCTGACATTGAGACCTGTCTTTTCGCACTGACCAAACTTCCCCTAGTCCATGAAGACACCGATGGTATCTCTGATACACAAATTAATATCAATGAAGAATGCGCAGTTTCTGTTTCAGAGAAGCTCATACGACATGACTTTGAACATATTCTTCCAAACGAAATACGTGTTCTTTGCTGTTGTATCATGTTCTGCGACGGTGTATGCCATGGTGAATATACCGTATCCAAGGACTGTTATCAGGAATGCATGAAGTTTATGTTTTCATTAAACAAACTTAACAACAGTCTGTGTTCACAAATATGACAAAACCAACATAAAACTACCATGTCCAAAGTTTGTTTTCATGAGCTCTGTCAGTTTATTCGCAGGGCTCATGTTATTTCTATCTGCCTTGGATGTTTTCTTTTCCAGCTGCATTCTTCCCTCACCCCCCTCCTACTTCGCCACCAGCTCCAGCATGTTCCTTGGCAGCTGCGGCTCCTCACATAAATCAAGCTGCTGCCTGTTATAAAGCGCTGTCGCCGTCGTGTTTATAATAAACAGCTCCTTTCCGCCAATAACCGCAAGTTTTTTGTTTATCTCTTCAATCTCTTTTTTTCTGTCTTGTAGTGTCATGTCATCACCTCTTTTCCTTGTTGTCTATGTGGCTATTATACGTCACAAAGAAACTATTGTCAACATTTATTTGTTTTCTACGTGACGTTTCTTGTTGACACTTAAATTGTTAAGTGGTATTCTTTGTCTATGGAGGTGAAGAAATGACGGTAAATGAAAGGGTCAAAGAAATACGAAAAACAGAAGAACTTACAATGGAAAGTTTTGGTGAAAAACTTGGTGTCGGTCGAACCGCTATCTCAAATATAGAAAGTTGCAAGCGAAATGTCACAGACCAAATGATTAAATCTATCTGCCGCGAATTCGGATATCGTGAGGAATGGCTGCGAGACGGAATTGAACCCAAACAGCCTCCCAAATTAGAGGAAGATGAACTTGCTGAATACATAGAGGATTTACTCTCGACTGAAAATCCTGCCTATACCTTAATCAAAAGCATTTTGAAAACCTATTGCAAACTTGATGATAAGTCTAAACAAGTCATTAATGAAACCATAGACGGACTAATTGCTGAAATGAAAAAGGAAGGATGACTCCTTCCCCAAAATAAATGAATTGATTTCTGTACATTTTTATGTTATATTGTACTTGAAAAGGCAATACCGATGAACGGTTGCCTGTAGTTTATTGGTTACATATAAAAATAACCGCCAAGTTTGCAGGCCGGGCGGTTATTTTTATGCTCATTTTTTACTTTTCAGCACAGCTGCAAAGCCTACCAAAAAGATACCGATCTGAATCAGTTCAGACAGGGTTATGTACATAAAGCCTTTTCCTTTCGTATATTTCCCATATAAGACCTCCTTTCGGGAGTTCTTGGAACTACAGTCCAGCGATCAGGCAGCCGTCCACCGTTATGATATTGCCCTTTGGAAGTATATCATATTGTATACAATATCGCAACATCAAAAACATTAATGTCTTCTCTTTTTAATGTAATGATGCATCATGGTATATATCTGTCTCAGGAACTTCAAATCAGCTTCCCCCATTAATTTAGCTATTTCTATAATCCGGTTAATATAGTCTTTATCAGTCATCCGCTCCACCCCTCTTATTTTGGTCATTCCGCTTAAGGATATGCTATCACACCACAAGCCATAAAATCTACCCTCACATTTTCATATCTTATGCGGAGCATAATTTTTGTAAGATACTAACAAAATACTAACCGTCATTTTTTCATATTTTATTGCACTTTGTCAAATAATATGTCAATATCATACAAGGTACTATTTTTTTCCACATATATGCTGTATAATCAACAAATGTAAACAACACTACAAAATATCAAAAGAAAAGAGGAAAAAATATGGCACTTATTAATTGCCCTGAATGTGGAAAAGAAATATCGGACCAGGCTGTTTCATGCCCTAACTGTGGGACACCCCTTGGCAACAAGAAATTTTGCAAATTTTGCGGGGAACAGATAGACGAGAACTGTGTTATCTGCCCCAAATGTGGAAAACAGGTAGAGACTATAGGCGTAAATAACCCGAACATCATTGTAAACAATTCTTCAAGCGCAAGTGCATCCGCAGCAGCTGCAGCCGTCTCTGCGGCAGTTGTCACACCAGTTCATTCCGGAACCCCCAAGGATAAATGGGTAGCCTTTTTCCTGTGCCTGTTTCTCGGGGGATTTGGCGCCCATAAATTTTATGAGGGCAAAGTCGGAATGGGATTCCTATATCTGTTTACATGTGGGCTGTTCTTTATTGGCTGGATAGTTGATTTGATTTCCATTTTAGGAAAGCCCAATACCTATTACGTTTAATCAACAAGGAGAAAACCATGGCAATCACAGACGTATTCAAAACAAAACAATTCAAAAACGACATCGAACGCCTCACTGCCGAGAACAATTACCTGAATTCCCTCCTGACGCCCGAAATGAGACAGGCTGTCTCCATAAACGCCGAAATCCAGCGGCTTAACGCAGAAAAAGCGTCCGTCCAGGCAGCAATCGAGGACGACATGTCAAAACGCCAGGCTCTGGCACAGGA